>Ga0163109_10003088_pt1 | contig 12772 bp, 14 predicted proteins | sample CRUFie1St13metaG_FD_108704 | JGI IMG/M metagenome (GOLD analysis project Ga0163109, IMG submission 108704) | Marine microbial communities from the Costa Rica Dome - CRUD Field 142mm St13 metaG | ecosystem: Environmental > Aquatic > Marine > Oceanic > Photic zone | place: Costa Rica: the Eastern... | reverse complement strand
ATTGGACATCGTATTGATAATTCCAAGAACAGCCGCCACGATTCCGACACCAGGTAAAGCATCTGAAATCATATCAATCGCTTTGATGGATCTTGTGGCTTCGGCTTCTCTACTTGTGAGCTCCGCATTTAAGATACCACCAATTTCTCCGGGCTTACATCTTCCATCAACAATAGGACGCAAAGAATTACACAAAAACTCAACCAGTGCTTGGTCCTTTAAAAAGGAAGGGTACTTCGTGAAAATCGTGCTGTTTTGTGGATCACTGACATGCTCATCGAGAGCAGGAGTACCTTTCCTTCTACCGAGCATGAAAAGCTCGTAAAGGAGAACCAACAGATCAACAAATTTACTGGGATTAGCGATTCCTCCTTTGAATGCCTTTAGGATATCATCCTTGAGATTCATAAGAACCGCTTTGGGACTGGAAACCACTAGAATGCCCAGGCCAATCCCACATATGATCATGATCTCACCGGCATGTATGAGGGAAACTGGATTCCCGCCCGCTACAACAAAACCGCCTATGCAGGCTACGAAAACTATAATTATACCAACTGTTAAAAGCATTTCTTAATAAATTTGATTATGATTTTAATTGAGCCTTGAGTGTTAACAAAGTCTGAGAAAGGATTTGACTAATTCTTCCTTCGGTCAAGCCAAAGATATGAGCAATTTCGGAGAGCCTAAGTTCTTCAAAATAATAAAGCATCAGAATCTTCTTCTGCTGATCAGGCAATTCTTTTATTCTTTCACGTAACAACAGTACCTTCTCTTTTTCCTCAAGTCTTTCGGCAGAAGTAATTTCAGTCGGATCATCTAAGGTCTCGGTAAGCGGCAGGTTCTCCTCACCAATTCCTGCTTGTTGATTCCCATCTATAGGCACAAAGGAAATCGGTTGAGTCTCCTTAAGAAGCTTTGCATATTCAGATGAAGAAAGATTAAGCTCGGAACAAACTTCAGATTCAGAAGGAGAGCGGTTGTGCTTAAGTTCAAATTCCCTGATAGTAGCTTGCAGCGATCTAGCTTTAGCACGGTTAGCACGAGGAAGAGCATCAATTTTCCTAAGTTCATCAAGCAAAGAGCCTCGAATGCGAAGAGCTGCATAATTTCCAAAAGATTTTCCTTTGGTGGGATTAAAATGATTTACAGAAACAATCAGAGCTTTTACCGCAACTCCATAAATATCTTCCATGTCGTAATGATCAGGAAAATTATGCCGCATCCTCACAACAATAGATTTTACCAAGGGCAGATAATTCTGGATAAGTTTCTCGCGTTCAGCATCGGAACGCATTGCTTTTTTGTAATTTTCGCTAGCAATCCTAACCCTCGGTGTATTGACTGAAGGATTCGTGGATAATTGCGAAGCAGATTTCATCTAAAAATTAAACTTTTGTGTCGACCATCGGTTTCTCCACAGGAGATGCATCGGAAGATGGGTTCCGTGAAATTGATTTTGGTTTTGGATTACGGCTGGATGGTTGTTTTTCTCTAGAGTTGGTTGAGGGGCTAGAAACAGGCGTGATTTGAGAAGACTGGACCATACTATTCTTTAAAAGAATACCTAAAAGAAACCTTCCGTAAATAGCAAAACTTAAGCATCCGACAGCACCATGCATCAGTGAAAAAGCAAAATTTTGGTGTAAGAGGGAAGCGATCAAATAAAAAAGTAAAAATCCCACAAAACCTGTGAGACAAAAAAAGAATCGTGCATCGTTTTTCATACAGAAATCTAAATTCTTTGATAGCTAGCAAAACCCTTGGAATAAAGTTCCTCAGGGAAAGTCTTCGCTATTAATTGGTTAAGTACGCTTGTTGAGAAGTCACCAGTTACATTCTGTCCGTTACAAATACAAACAGGAGCCAGATTTGAATTAAGAATGATTGGCCAGAGCTTTGTAGAGTTTGTCATTTCGTCGAAATGGGTGATTGCTATGTGAGTCGCATTAACACTTTGGGAAGAATGAATATACCTTTTGATAATCTCCCGATCATAAGCTCCATTGACAACTAAAATACGGGTTTCTACCCCTAAATCATCCAAAACTTGATTGGCTCCCGTCCATTCATCCATTTCACTAAGACCAAAACCAGGGAAGTCTAAATACAATGGATGATTCTCGTCAACCTGAGGGATACTTTCGGATTCCCTGAATAGAGTCACCCCAACAACTTCACAGAATATTCGTAGTGCGTCATCCGGGTTGGGCACACCGTTTTCGACCTTAAGAACGCTTGGAAGGTTTTTATTCATGAAAACCTCGTGAGCCAAAAACTTACATAATGTGGTGGTCTTCCCTACCCCGGGGCCTCCCAGCAAAGCTACCTTTTCAGTACAGATGGTTTCAGTAATTGAACGGTAGCGATCGCTTAGTCCAACGGTTATCTCTTTTAACACCTCTGCAATCGAAGCCTGCTCTATTTTTGACCAATTAGCCCAAGATCGGATATCTGAAAGAAGAGCTGAGTCAAAACCAAACTTAGACAAAAGTTTATAATTATCATTACGATTCTCGTCGGCTTCCTTAACTTCTACTTTTTCATTTTTGGGGGAAGGCTCATCAGTAACAACCTTTTCTTTAGGGTGATCCTGAAGAGGATCGGGATTAATGGAAGGTTTTGTCACAATTTGGTTAGCTACTTCACTAACCTCTTCATTTTCTTCCACAACCTGAGCAATCACTTCAAGCTTGGGAGAGGAAATAAAACGCTTCAGTCCTTCTCCGCCTACTTGCCTAACCGAAATTACTTTCGCATTATCACCAAGTTTGTCTCGGATCACGCGAACAGCTTCTTCTGCAGAACGCACGATGAGCCGAAACTTTTTTCCAGTTCCTTCACTACTATTAGCTTGTTGGAGAATTGACATATCAGATTAATATCATACGGGTACAGCGGAGGGTTCCTCTTGAACGCTATTTAATTCAGGATTTTCGTTCATTGCCTGTAAAACTTCTGGAGGCAAAGAGTTCTGAGGCAGAGTTATAGAACCATAGGGCTCAATTCTAGTTTCAGTAGGTAGTTCTTGATATGATAAAATAATCAATTGAGGATAAGATGGTTCCATAAATCTTCTAAAAGCCAACCTTAGTTCCGATGTGGTAATAAGCAATGGAGTCAAACCTTGCTCTGACATTTCTCTTATTTTAGGATCAATTTCCTGGAGGATACCTTCGGTTATTTCAGGATCCATAACTAAACCTATATCAAACTGACTTCTTTTGACTCGACCGATCAAGGCTTGCTCAAGGGATGGGTCAAAGGTAAGAGCAATCAGCTTTTCAGGTTCAACTTCAAATTCCTTTACAAAATACATCCCCAATCTCCTTCTAGCTTGCTCAGAAAGCTCGTCAGGATTCTTGGTAATTAGTGCCATATCGGCAATCGTCTCCAGAATAAGTGTGAGATTCTTAATGGATATTCTTTCTCGAAGCAAATTCTGTAGAGTTCTCTGTATTACTCCCACATTAACTAAATCAGGCAATAACTCGCTCACAAGAGTAGGGTTTTTATCTTTAATCAAATCGAGTAGTTTCTGGGTTCCCTCTCTCTCAAGAATAAGATAGGCGAATCTCTTAAGTACATCAGAAAGATGAGTAACCAAAACAGATGAAGGATCCACTACGGTACAACCCTCTACCTCAGCCTCGCGCTTTTTATCTTCTGCAATCCAAGTTGCACCAATGCCAAAAACGGGTTCGATTGTAGGAATACCGTCTAACTTGGTAGCATCTCCACCTCCCATACTCATGGCTAGCACCCTGTCGGGAATCACACTAGAGCGGATAATTTCCTTACCACGGAGTAAAAAACGATACTCGTTAGGCTCCAATTCAATATTATCCCGAACTCCAATAGTCGGTAATAGCATTCCCATTTCACGGGCAAAGTTAGTTCTGGCACCTGTAATTCTGTCTAACAGATCCCCGCCTTTCTTTTTGTCTGCTAAAACGAGCAAACCATATCCCATTTCTAGACCAAAAACTTCTTGCTCAATCGCACTCTCCATTGGGGTTAAAGCAGAAGCCTCATCACCAACTTGGGAGGAACTGCCATGAGGGCTTGAGGCATTGACTGGAGCAGCATTACCTCCAAGTGCACTAGGATTACTTTCATTCCCTACTCCATCTTGCTCAGGATCTGCTTGATCAAGTTTTTTCTTAACGAAGTAAGCCGTTACAAAGCAGACCACTGAAAGGATAAAAAATGGCCAAAAGGTCTCATACAGGAACAATGAAAAAAGTAGAAGTAATGCCCCTGCAATAGCAATTGCTCGTGGGTATACAATTAATTGCTTTGAAACATATTCCCCTAAATCTCCCTCCTCAGAAGATCGAGTTACTAAAATACCGGCGGCAATAGAAACAATAATTGAAGGAACTTGAGTTACCAATCCATCACCAATTGAAAGAATAGTGTATGTTTCAAGAGCTTGGGTGATCTCCATATCTTTCTGAAAAAAGCCAATTAGGATGCCACCTACTACATTAACTACCGTAATGATGATGCCTGCGATTGCATCGCCTCGAACAAACTTACTCGCACCATCCATTGAACCATAAAAATCAGCTTCTTTTTGCAGTTTTTCCCTCTTAGCCAAAGCTTGGGCTTCAGTAATAACGCCATTTTGCATTTCTGCGTCGATTGACATTTGCTTGCCCGGCATTGCATCCAAAGTGAAACGAGCGGTAACCTCAGCGATTCGTCCAGCACCTTTGGTAATGACCACAAAATTAATGATAACGAGAATTAAGAATATAACCGTTCCCACAACATAATTCCCGCGAACTACAAAACTCCCAAACGCTTCGATAACTCCACCAGCATCTCCGTCCAACAAAATCAGTCGGGTTGAGGCTACATTCAATCCAAGTCTGTAAAGAGTTACTGCGAGTAAAAGAGTTGGGAAAACTGAAAATTCCGAAGGATCTTTCAGGTAAATAATTGTCAGCAAAATTAAGAGAGAAATAGCTATGCTGATTACTAGAAGTAAGCTTAGAAGATCCTTATGAACCGGAACAACTAAAAGAAATATTGCAAGAAAAAGACCACCGACGAAACCAAGATCACTGTTACCTTTAAAGGAGGATAATTTTTCTTTTATTTGCTCGAACATACTTAAAGATACTAATTAACAGCTGGGGACTTTTTTCGAGCAAGCAAGCGACGGGCTTTCAAACGGTGGAAGTAATAGGAATGCGTCTTGTAAACATTCGCCAAAATTTCTGCTACAACACGATAAAGCTCGAGTGGAATTGACTCCCCAACCTTACCTAATGCAAACAAAGAACGAGCCACTGGTTTGTTTTCAACCAATGGCACTTCAAACTCAATCGCTATAGCTTTAATTCTTCTGGCCAACAGATTTTCTCCTTTCGCAACAACTACAGGAGCATGATCCGTGCCTTTTTCATACCGAAGTGCAACAGCATAATGCGTTGGGTTGGTTACAACTACATCTGCTGTTGAAACATCTTGTGCACCTTGCCCACTTAATAGTTCTCGTGCTTTTTGCCTTTGGGCTGATTTTACCTCCGGCGCTACCTCTTTTGATTTATGTTCATCCTTGACCTCCTGCTTGGTCATTTTCATCTCCTCATGGTGCTCTTTTTTCTTAATAATGAAGTTGATGACTGCAATTACGATGAGAAGCAGAACCAAAATCGCAAATAGGACCAAGAAAAGTATGTATATAAAACGAAGAACTTCTTCAATCGGTATTGGTGCATAGAAAATAGGGTGATCCAAAAAAATCAAGAGCGTTAGCCAAACCACTGTTCCGATGGCTAAAAATTTTAAAAAATCAATTAAAAAGGTCTTTAGCCCCTTAATTCCAAATATTTTCTTGGCTCCAGTTATCGGATTAAACTTATTAAGATTAGGATCAATAACCTTGGGAGTGTAGGAAAAGCCTGTCTGCATTCCTTCTGAGACAAATGCAGCAAAGAAACAAGCAAGCATGAGTGGCAGTACAATTGTGGCCATAGTGCCATAAGCCTCTTTGAGCATGAGACTTGCCCCGACTTGATTGAGTATAATTGAATCTAAATTTTCAAATAAACTTTTGGTAAACTCCGCCATAAACTCGGCTTTTGTGGGAGCAAAAAACAAAATTATCAATAACCCAGCAAGAAGCGTTGTTGTCATCGAAATTTCTGGTGCCTTAGCAAACTGGCCTTTGCTACGCGCTTGGCTTAACTTTTTCTCTGTAGGCTCCTCTGTTTTAGAGCTTTTATCTACATCAGACATGATTAACCGAGTTGAATTATATCCAACATCACTTCCACAGATCGACGGCTATGCTCAAGGATGTAAGAAGTGAAAAGGAGCAACGAAGCGACAAGAAGAACGAGCCCTGATAGTATTCTGATTGAAAAACTCGTCATGAAGACATTCATCTTTGGCACAGCCTTACCCAAGACGGCAAAAGAAACATTAACCAAAAAATTTAAGGCTATAAATGGTGCGGCAATCAAGGTTCCTAACACGAAAACCTTAGCCACTTCTCCAACATATTCTTCCATTGGATTGACTTGCAAAAAGAAGCTTCCGATAGGGAGGATCTCAAAACTCATAATAAATGCTTTGAGCACATCATAATGAATACCAGCTACAAAGAAAATCAGCAGACTGAAATAATATAAAAGTGTGGTAATAGTAGCATCTGAACCGCCTGACAAAGGATTCATACTATTACTAGCCATTAATCCTATCTCGTATGAAATGAGGTGCCCGGCCAATTCTACCGCAAAAAAAACCATGCGAACCATCATCGCAAGCATTAGCCCAATACAAATCTCATTCAGTGCCAGGAGAATTGCACCTGCAAAATGGGTGGAAAGCTCCAAGTTTGCGGGTACCAATGGGTTTATCAAAATTGATAATAACAAACCGAATGCTAGCTTAGATTTGCCTGGAAGCATCTTGCCAGCAAAAAGGGGGATGCCCATAAAAAATGCTCCTGTCCTAAGGAAGACCAAAACCCATACAACGATCTCCCCTGCTTCAATGGTCATTGGGCCATATTCGGAATCATATTAAACATAGAGATACAAAAATCAGTCAAAGTCTTGAGAATAAAATTTGCTGAAAGTACGATAGCTAATGAAACGCATACAAGCTTGGGAACAAAGGTGAGGGTTTGTTCCTGTAGACTCGTTATAGATTGCACAAAACTTATAAGCAATCCAACGACCATGGCAGTCCCAAGTATTGGAATAGCCAATAGCAACGCCGTCTGTAACAAGTTCCTCATTATATCAACTGCCAATTCTAAAGTCATAAAAAGTAAGGTTTAAACTATATTGAAACTATTTACCACGGACTGAATTACGAGATACCACCCATCTACTAATACAAAAAGAAGCAATTTGAAAGGCATGGAAATAACCACTGGAGGCATCATCATCATTCCCATTGACATCAGAGATGAGGCTACAATGAAATCAACAATAATAAAGGGTATAAAAATGAGGAAACCCATCTGAAAAGCTGTCCTCAATTCACTTAGCACAAACGAGGGAACCACGATACTTAGAGGTAATTCATCTCGGGTCATTGCACCTTGTCTCGAAATCTCAAGAAAAAATTGTGCATCCTCTTGCCTAGTCTGATTCATCATAAAATCTTTCATGTGGGCAGTGGCTAGCATCAAAGCATCACCTGATTTCATCGTTGCATCCATGTATGGGACAACAGCATCGTCATATATTCGGTCCCACACTGGACCCATAATAAAAAATGTAAGGAATAAAGCTAAACCTACAATAATTTGACTTGAGGGAGCTGCATTGACCCCAATTGCGTTTCTAACAAAACCCAATACGATCACTATCCTTGTAAAACAAGTCATCATCATGATTACGGAAGGACCCAAAGTAAGAATTGTCATTGCAACGACCAACTGTATCGCTACACCAAAATCCCCCTCCTCATTCGATCCAGTTACATCTATTCTCAACCCGGGTGCTCCTGTTCCGGTTGTCTGACCGTACAAATCACCCAAAGTGAGAAAACTTAGGATAAAGAATACTAGGTAGAATTTTTTCATAAAATTTGATTTAGAATATAGAATCAATCAGCGATCTTGGGATCATTGGATATAGGACCCTGATTGGACAATTTTGCTAAATGAGAAATCCCAGAGGTTGATACAGCTAGTAAATGTCTTTCGGACTCATATTGAGTAACAACAATAAATTGCCGGTTTCCTAACGAACATGTATCTACTATTCTTAATTTACTTTTTCCTCCAACCATGGTTTTAACACCTTTTTGCTTGGAAAAATAATTTAAAATGAAAGCAGTAAATCCAAGTACTAGAAGGAAAATGATTACCTTACCCCAAACCCATGGATCATCAAAGTTCGAGGGGGCAGGCATTGAAGTGCCTGAAAGTATACATAAAGGTATGTAATTTCCCATATTTGAATGGGATTAAAGTAGTAAAATCCTCAGGACGGGGAGTCTACAATTTCGGTCACTTTTAGACCAAACTTGTCATCAATGACTACGACTTCACCATGTGCTATCAACTTACCATTTACCAATAGACTCACTGGGTCTTTCGCATTTTGCTTAAGTTGAATTTGTGCACCAGGACTAAGTTCAACCACTTCCTTCATGGGAAGTTCCGCAGACCCTAACTGGACGGTTACATCAACTTTCACGTCCATTACAATATCCATTTTTTTGCTATCCATTTTTTTTGCCGATTAATTTTACTGCTTCTGAAATACTCTCATTTACCTGAAATGCTACTTGATCTCCTTCCAATCCTATTTCTCCGGTAAAACAAGTTCGCCCTTCCACCCTTAAATGAGTGTTGCTTATTAAATCAGGATCCATCTCGATGACATCATCCACTTGAAGATTCGAAAGATCGCGTAGTGTTAAGTGAAACGCATCCCACTCTGCAGAAACATCCACAGGAATATCATCATAGATTTCGTGCCAACGAGGCATTTTTGCAACCGGCTTTTTTTCTTCAGCAGATGCTGTAGAAAGAAGTCTACTCAAGACTGGTTCCATGGTGTAATATGGAACGGCAATCCTCATGGGACCTGAGACGTCACCAAAGGAAGCTTCCATACTTAAAACTAAAACCATTGCATCTGAGGGAGATGTTTGGAGAAATTTACCCGTGCTTTCATTGCCGATTATTGATGGAGTTAACTGCATGGAACTCGACCACTGCTTACACCACTCCTCAAGAATAATTAAATTAAAATCCTCAACGAGAGCTTTCTCGATATCGGTAAGTCCTCGTTCTTCAGGATTTGTTGAGCCTCTTCCCCCTAAAATACGATCAACGACGGTAACGGATAAGTGAGAGTTAACATCTAAAAGACAAACACCATTCAACTCCTGAATTTTAAATAGAGAAATGCAGGAAGGGGTTTTTATAGATTGGGTGAAATTTGAATAAAGATCCGCATTCAGATCTTCGAGCTCAAGATTAAACTCAGTTCTTAAAAACATCGAAAGATGCCCGGAGAGATAATAGACAAATTGCTCTGACTTGGTCCTAAGCTTACTTAAATCCGCATCGGACAAAACGATAGGATTAGTGAAATCATACTTTTTAACGCTAACCGCAGAAGAGTCCGTAATTTTGGTACCATCATGCAAAAATACCGGACCAGTCGCAACAGATCCCTCGATTTCACTTATATCGAAGCTCTCGTCCTCAAATTTTGTATCTTCGGCCATTTTAAAGGGAGCTCCAGATCACTGAACCACAAATTGCATGAAGTATATTTGTCTAATCAAATCACTTTCACCATCCCGATATTTTCTCAAGACTGAAGAGAAACCTTTCTTCAAATCAACTCGGACTCGTTCCTGAAAACCATCTAATTGAGCATCTTCGTAACTATACCCACCCATGATAGATAAAGCCTTATCTCGAATTCTATGCTCATTCATCTCAAGAATTTTTTCAAAGTCCCCTGCTAAACCTTCTAGTTTTAAGTCCAGGTTGATGTACCTAGACTTTATAGGGCCACCAAGGTTTGTAATGAGTTGACTTAACTCATAAAATTTTTCTTCCCCGGAAGGCTCCATATTCAAAGGTTGGCCACCCTCGGTAATCTGTTGCTTGACCGTTTCCTGGGGTTTATTGAGATTAATCAAAAAATACATAGCACCAACGGTTAAGGCGGGTGCCAGAACTATTGCTATCAAAGCAGGAACTAAATTGCCTCCACTGGATGCATTTTTCTTTTCCGCCGGTTCATCACTTTCAGGAATTTCATCTAATTGCGCTGCACACATATCAAATAGCTGTATTTAAGGATTAAAGTTATCGTTTAAGGTTTACTGCTTCCTGCAAGATTGCATCCGAGGTAGTTACGACTCTGGATCCAGCCTGGAAAGAACGCTGGTGTGAGATCATTGAAGCAAATTGGTTAGTTAAATCAACATTAGAAAGCTCGAGAGAATATTGTTTTATTTTGCCATTAGAGCCGCTTGCAGGGACAAAATTATCTACCTGACCGGCTAAATCCTGACCAGGAGAACCATTGGAGTAAAAGCCATTACCTGCTCTTCGCAAGTATTGTGGAGAATGAAAATTAACAATACTAATTTGACCGACATTGCGAATTACATCTTCAGTTCCACCGTTAAGATCCTCTTTAGATACTACCAAATTAATTCTGCCATCTTCCTCAATTCTGCGGGCAAGTAAAGTTTCTCCCTCTTCCAGTGAAACTTGCAAAGCACCATTTATACCTTGAAGTTGATAACGATATTGATCGCGAGTCACTAATAGTCCCTGATTTGTTGCTTCAAAGGCACCTGCTCTTGTAAAATAGACTTCTTCCGTATTTGGGTCAACTACCTGAAAGAAACCACCAGCATTAGGTAAAGCTTCTCCCTGAATTGCAACATCGAGATCTAACCCGGTAACTTCAATGGTGCCTTGATTAAAATCAGAAGAAATTGAACTCACATGGACACCAGTACCGTGCTGCTGGATATTGTTACTTGGCACTCCACCTTCACCGGATTCGGCGTCGTTCATGTGTAGATAGAAATTATCAGAGTAGTTAGCTCGAGAAGCTTTGTACCCCAATGAGTTCACATTAGCTATATTGTTACCCAATACCTGAAGGCCTTGCGTAAGACTCTTTAGCGATGTAATTCCGTTATGAAGTGATGCTATCATTAATTAGAAACTCCAGATAAAGATACTCGAGTGATGTTTTCTGGACTGTAATCCTTACCATTAACCTGGACAGTAACTTCACCATCCTCAGCTTTATTAACAGCATCTACAATTCCAGAGATGCTTTTTCCTTCATCCTCAATATTCACTTTCCTACCCAAATAAGCCTGAGTTACCATGTCCTTGTGAGAATCAGCAAAGTTTTCAAAACCCTTGGAGAATTGTTGCATCTGCTCAAGGGATGCAATGTTGGCCATTTGAGAGATAAATTCAGTATCTTTCATCGGTTCCAAGGGATCTTGGTTAGCAATTTGAGCGGTCAAAAGTTGTAAGAAATCATCCATTTGCATGGTAGCACCATCTCTTGTTCCTTGTTCTGAAATTTCGTTTACTCTTGGATTTGAAGCCAGTGAAGAGGATATTGCGTCAATCATAATTAAACTTTTTTAAGCGGCTTGTTTAAAGTAAGAATCCATATCTTGGTAAGATTGAAATAAGAATACAGAGATAGTGCTTGAATTACTATTAGTTTGATCTCTACCAACAAGCTCTTGGATAAATTGAATTACATCTTGAGTCTCAGAATCTTGGGTAATAAACGAGATGGAAAGATTCGATGGCGTTTGCTCAATACGAACACTTAAAGCTGAACCGTTGGGAAGATCAAAAGCCATGCGAACAACTTTTGATTCATCTTTTTCAAGCAAGGCAATTTTGGTGGCAATTTCTCTTGATAAATCCTCAAGGAGTTTTAGAGATTTCTCTTCCAAGCGATTTTCAGACTTTGCGATAGAGGCAGCCTGCGTAAAAATTAGATTTAATCTCTCGGTCATATACATCAGATCGCTAGTAAGAGCATCTTTTGCGCCATGATGCTGAGTGTTTTTTTTACCTTCGTGTTCTTCCTTGTCTCCAACAAGCAATTGGTTCTCTTTATCTTTTGAAAGTAAGTTTTCACTTTCGGAAGATTTTTTTTCAACTCCACGAGTTACTTGATTTTTACTAGTAACTGAGTTATCCCCATGTATTGCACGGGGTAACAAATTGGACTGAGTCTGCACACCTGCACCAGTTTTTACATTCTTCGAGTTCGAGTGAGATTGAGTGGACTGCAAAATATGGGTATTTCTGTCCGTCACTAGACTATTCTTGTTTCTGGAAAGCGTTAAATTTGATTGAGCATTTACATCCCCCATCTGTTTTGATTGCAGATTGGTCGGAGCAGGATTGTTTAGAGGATTTTTTGAGGGTGACCGAGAATTCTTTCTGCTCAAATCTTTTAGCTTGGAAGAAAAAGAATTGGCGGATTCTGGGGGCAACCAAAAAGTACCATTTTTCCCTACTGACTTATGAGTAGGCACATTGGCAAGCCTCGCCGTAAAAGAGTTGGTAACAGAATCCACCAGGAATTAGTTTTGGAGAGGGTTTGCGATATTCTCAGCCTCTACACTTGGCAACAAACCTCGATCTCTCATAGCCAAAGCATCAGCGAGTTCAATCAATGAGTCCTCATCACTATTCAACATAAAAGCTATGATGGGAGCTTTTTCCTCAGCCTTCAGGAGCTCAAAAATAGTGAGAGCCTCTTCGAATCGTCTT
>Ga0163109_10003087_pt1 | contig 12773 bp, 8 predicted proteins | sample CRUFie1St13metaG_FD_108704 | JGI IMG/M metagenome (GOLD analysis project Ga0163109, IMG submission 108704) | Marine microbial communities from the Costa Rica Dome - CRUD Field 142mm St13 metaG | ecosystem: Environmental > Aquatic > Marine > Oceanic > Photic zone | place: Costa Rica: the Eastern... | reverse complement strand
AACCCGGAATCGATGCATCATAACTCCCATTTTGGAAGAAATACTCATCCTCCCCAGCTTTATGAGAAAACATACCCTTTACTTCAAGCAGTGGTTTTTGTGACGGCACGCGCACACGAGATAGCAACTGAGGGAAGAACGGAGTGATGTCCTTCGGAGTAAGGTAAATACCGGTATACAACGTCTCACCGCGTAAGGCCGTGGACTGTTGAAAATCAAATCCAATAGAATCAGCGTAGATGGTATCATTTATTTTCACCCAATCATTATCCAAGGCATCGGACTGCCAGTCCATTTGAAGGAATCCATCAAGATGTACACCATTAAATCGCGAATCAATGGCAACATCACCAATTCCCAAAATGGAGGTCATAAACTGTAAACTATCAATCATCTGAAGCTCCCCATTCGCACGGAAATAGGATGTCCTATCGGATTCTTTCTTCTCCTGAGTCTGCTTTGTCTTTATGTTTTCCATTGCAATCAGCTGGGAATCTAAATCTAGCCCGTTATAGATGAAATTTCCTCTACCATCTGCCTCATTTCGGCCTTTAACCATCATAGAAACATCACTAAACTGATGTCTAGATTCGTTAACCGGTGATGTCAACGTACATCCCTCCAATTTAGAAAGCACTCCATTCTGTTTGACATATAAAGTATCTCCATTGGGATATAATCTCGAATCAGCAATATCAATAAATGGAATCTCACGAATCTCAAGGGATGATGTGGACATATCGTAGTCCGCTGAACCCGAATTAAAGGACAAATCCCCTTGGGATGGGTTCGTAGCATAAAATGTCATATCATCCTGCCCCTCAGGTACTCGGAAAAACAATCTCCTAGCGTCAATATCCCACTGGAATTCACGGATATTCACTCGATAGGCATTGTAGGCTAAGTCAATAAAGTTATCCTCCGAATTGGATATAAAGGTTCCATAGTTTTCGTCCATATCGACCTCCATAGAAACATCTTGAACAGAAAAAGTAACCTGATCACCTCCAGACTTCACTTCAAGATCTCCAGAAGATGCCATAATATCTTTATCGGTAAGGGTAAAGTCTTCCGAGGTTAACTTCGCATCACTCCATTCGATGGCACCGTCGGCTGTAATTGCGGTATCTGTTACCTGTAGAGTACCCTCAAGTAGCGTACGCCCTTGGTTCATAGAAAATGGATTGTTGGCATTTGAGGTAGCCACTAATCTACCCTCATAGGGAAACCACCTCAACTTATTCTTTTCACTCTTCATCTCCGGAGACAAAAATCCCATTTCACTTCGTTCGATATTCAAAGAATCCGCAAAGGCCACCACAGAGTCCGTAAAAAATTCTATTCGCTTGGATGAGAAATCAGAAGTTAAATAATCAACGGTTCCCGTCCCGATGATACCGTTACTGCGATCGAGTTGATAAAATCCTGTCAGTAGTCCCCTATCCTGATACAGAGAGATGCCCTCTTCACCTGTAGATTCTTTGATGCCAAGTGACTTATCATTCATAAGCATAAGAGTATCTCTTATCTCGGGGAAAATGTAAGCGCTAGTCAGCGTTCCTATAAAACTCAGATCAACAGAATCAATATAGAACAGGGAATCCAACGTAAAGGGGTCCAATGAAAAATAGAAACTATCCCTGTTGTAATCTCCATCTAGTATACTCGAATCAGAATAAAAAACCTTGGAGTGGTTGAAGGTTTCAATTTTGGGATAACTCTCATCTTGATTAAAAGTTCCTGAGTGATTATCCGGTGAATTGACAAATACCACAAGATCAGCCCCTTCTATGACCGACTTTACACGCAATAAGTTTGATGCTGAATTTGGATCATTGTATAGAACATCCATACGCAATTCATTTAAGCTATCTGAGACAAAATGGTACGGCTCATATTCAAACAAGGCATCATCATCCAAGAACTCAAACTGACCAGCTGTAAACATTCCTGAAAAGTTAAATGACTTATCCTTATCGATATCAAATGTTTGATTATCTGGATAAATACTGGCTCGGTCATACTCGGATATCGTAACTGATGAGACACCCGTTGTCGTGGCGATATCCAAATCAATATCATAGGTAACATTTTTACCTGAAGCAAAGGAGGACATTCCCATTTCATCATAGTCAGATGTCTTTCTTAAAGCCTCCACATAAAGAATAATCTTTGGCAATAAATCCACTCGTTCTTCGGCTTCATTAAACCCAATAAAGCCATTGGCCATTAATCGATAAAAGTTAGGAAACTGCTGACGGTAGGGAACATTCGGTGCAAGAATACTTCCAAGGGCTTTTGCCGAAAGGGACGCTCCCCTTAAATCCCCACCATAGCTGTCATAAATCTTTTCAATCTCACTATTTCCAAAACGCATTCCTGAATTTTGAAAAGACTCATAACTGAAGTATTTATCGGATATGATATTCACACTTTTTGTGCGTGAATCGGTAAACAGATTGAACTCTATCTCTCGACTATCTAACGGCCAGCGAAGGATTTCTGCCTCAACGATCATATTTTGATTGCCCAAGGTGAAGGGAATATCAGATACGATATCTAATCCTGTCCGCGCCTCTAGGGTATTTGACTGAATTTTGTATTCGACCTCAACTGCAGGATGTGAAATTGAATCATTGGCAGTAAACAGTATCAGACTCCCTAAGCCACCAAAGATTTTATTGGGCACAGCGACCTTAAGGGATTTTGGCTTATATACGGCGAGAAGTTTCTGACTACTAGGGTCACGAAATTCAACTACACAAACCTCTCCTCTTGGTGCGTCAACTCCAATTTCATTACCCGTCAGGTGAAATCCCCCATTCACGCTCACGTAGTCGTTAATTTGTTGAGTAGGCAATCGGACGGTTGCTAAAAAATCAGGGTAATTCTTATCTCTGTTTTGATTATCAAGTCGATCTTTAAAGACACCTGGGAGCGCCTCGCGACTGTATTTTGGATAGCTCATAAGCACTGAGTCACAGGACACCTCAAACTTTGTTGTCTTCACGGTGTAGCTCGTCAGCTGAACAAAGGCCTCATCTCTCGGAATTCCCGCACCAACCCAATCCATCTCTCCCCCAGCACCCTGCCATTCATAGGTCTTCCCATAGAATATTCCTGTCGTGTTACTCAAGGCCATCGTATCATATGGATTATCAGCCTGAAGTACTACCGGTTGATCAAACGAAAGCGTTAGCCCCTCATCACTGGACCAGGCGACCCCGCTCGCCTTGCCCTTGACCCTCCAGGTATTCTTACCACGTACCGTGAGAATTCCAGACCGAGCAAACTGCCTCCATTGCCTCACCTCCTCATCGAACTTACTTTCCTTGCCAGGGTAATAATACCCTATCTGGTCAGCTAATACTTCATGCCATTGATCTAGCGGCACGCATTTTGTCGAATCAAAAAGCATACACAAACCGGCTATTCTCCGCTCACGATCTACTGTCCATCGCCCCACCTTGTCGATTGAGTTAGCATATTCAGCAATGTGCCGCATTAAGTCATTACTCGATTGGCCCGAAGCAACATATTGACTAAAGCGTTCAGGAAAAGCATCATCTTTATCCTTACGACTAGATTCTATCGATTCCATAAGGGAATTGACATAAGAAGGATCGTTGATATCATATTTAGGACTTACCTGAGCAAGGCCCAAGCTCTTTACAAAGAGTAAAACAATGAGTATTCCAATGGAGTATATACCTTTCATATCTACAATTTACACTTTCCATTGCAGGGCAAGCCATGCAGATGAAGCGCGTTTATCTACAAGTTTCAGGCCAAGTGTCTTCATTCGTTGCTCCACCCATGCCCAATCGTCCAACAAAAGACCGCTTAATAGAATGTTGCCATGTTCAGGGTGTAAGGACCTAAGTAAGACTTCAATATTTTGATCAATGGCGTTTTTGTTTACGTTTGCCAAAATGCAATCATAGATTATTCCATCATGCTGGTATCCATCATTTTCTTGATACCTCAGTTCAATTTCTTGATGGTTTGCTCTAGCCACATCCCGTGCGCTTTCCACCGCAATTAAATCATTGTCTATGCCCACCACCTTGGAGGCCCCTCGCATGCTCGCATAGACAGCCAAAATACCCGTTCCACATCCAAAATCAAGGACTGATTGGTTGTCAAACATCATTTCTTCCATAGCTTCTAGAACCATTCGTGTGGTATCATGATACCCTGTACCAAAGGCCATTTTAGGATCAATCACAAGTTGATATGGGCGACTTGACTCAGGCGACGAAAACGATGGATATATGTAAATTTCTCTGCCTATCTCTATAGGCTTAATCTGCTGTTCCCATAGGGTATTCCAATTTTGGTTTACCACGGGCATAGCATCCAAGGATACCGCGAAAGGTAGGCTCGACAGTCTATGACCAACCGATTCTTTTTCCCATACCTTTTCCTTAATGTATCCGATTAGTTTATCGTCTAAAAACTCAAACGACTCAAACTCTTCCTCATGTAAAATGGCTGCAATAATCTCAAACGCACTGTTTAATTCCACTGATTCGTTGGATTGAACGGTAAAAGCGACTTGAACGTATTGCTCCACAATCGTTAAATGCTTTTCTGATCAACACATGCTTCTGTAATGGCCGCAAAGGACTGAGCCTTGAGCGATGCTCCGCCTACCAATGCTCCATCAACATCTTCTAATGCAAAGGTGCCTGCTGCATTCTCAGGCTTGACACTCCCGCCATAAAGAATGGAAAAGGAATTGGCTACCTCTTCACCATATTGGGTCGCAATCATCCCGCGTAAGGCTTGATGCACTTCTTGAATTTGGTGGGGTTGTGCGCTTTTTCCTGTACCAATGGCCCAAATCGGTTCATATGCTAAGATGACGCGCTTCATTTGCTTAGCGTTTAAATGAAATAACCCTGCCTCTATTTGATGCATCAAAAAGGATAGATAGCCTCCAGACTCTCTCACTTCAAGCGACTCACCAATACAGAAAACCACCTCCAACTGAGTTGCCAAGGATTGAGAAACCTTTTGTGCTAATTCCTCGTCCGATTCATTCCACAAGGCACGAGATTCAGAATGTCCAATTAAAGTGAATACTGTGCCCAATGAATCTAATTGCTTTGCCGAAACTTGTCCTGTGCAGGCACCAGACTCCATGGCGCTAACCATTTGGCTACCGACCTTGATGTGTGCTGGAAGTAAGGGCATTACAACTGGGATATAAGGACTACTTGGAGTAACTCCAATACTAATCGTTTTAGGCAGAGAATGCACAGCATCCTTTAGCTCACCGCAGAGGTCGATCACTTCCTCCCAGGTTAGATTCATCTTCCAGTTGCCTATTACATAATGTTTTCTCATGGTTGTTTGGTTTCAAATAAGTGGTTAAGAATTGAAAACTCAAGATCGGACAGTGAACATTGCCTCCGTGCCATTACGGCCTTGGCAACATCTACGGCCTTATCGAGTCGATAGGTGTATACTTTTTGGCGGTTTACCCAAGAAAATGAGGGCAAGAATTTAGGAGGAAAATCTCCTCCTACAATATTGACATTTACCCCAAGGACGGTTCCTGTATTGAGCATGGTATTTATGCCTGTTTTGCAATGGTCGCCCATAAGACTTCCCACAAACTGTCGGTTGGAGTTTACGTAGTCCTGCTCAAGGTAACTGTAGACTTTCACCGAACTGTAATTGTTTTTAAGATTGGATGTATTGGTATCAGCCCCTAGATTACACCAATAACCTATTACTGAATTCCCGAGGTAGCCATCATGACCTTTATTTGAATAGCCCTGAAAGACCGAATTACTTACCTCACCACCCACCTTACAATGGGGCCCTAAGACGGTAGCACCATAGATTTTTGCATTCATTTTAAGGACAGATCCTTCGCCCATCATAAATGGACCACGCACTCGACTTCCCTCCATTACGGTTGCATTCTTTCCGATATACACCGGCCCATGTAAGGTATTAAACGTAGCATTAAGCACTTCTGCTCCCTCCTCAATAAACAATTGATCTAATGGGCCTATGCATACGCTATGTTCCGGTAAAACCTGACTATTCGAATGCTTAGTAAGTGCTGCAAAATCCCTTTCGATTTGCTCCCCCGCCCATTCAAAAATTTCCCAAGGACGGCTAAGCATTTTCCATCCTACTTCGCCATTGATTTCAACTTCTTTTGGATCGGTAGCAGAAGCATCCACACATGATGCCACCTGAACACCGTGATCATAGAGCGACTCTCCTGGTTTAAGTGCTAGGATTTTCTCCACTAGGTCAGGAACACATATAAAGGCGGAATTGATCATAACGCAAAGCCCTTCGATAACAGGAGCATGGTCCATGAGATACGCTTGACTTTGAATTTCCACATTATCCTCCAAGGCGTCAGACCATGTTTCTTTAATCGTCCGCAATCCTATGCGAAGTGCGCTGATTGGCCTTGTTAGGGTAAAAGGAGCTAACCCCTGCCATTGGCTAAAATGATCTACAAGAATATATTTCTTCTTCATTTGAAGTGCATTTACCAGCGTATAAGCGCACTAGCCCATGTAAATCCGCTTCCGAAGGCAGCTAAACAAACTAGATCGCCTTTTTTGATTTTCCCTTGCTCCCAAGCTTCAGTTAATGCAATAGGAATAGAAGCCGCCGTGGTGTTCCCAAAGCGTTGGATGTTATTTACCACCTTTTCATCAGGAAGACGCAAGGTGCGCTGTACAAATTGACTGATACGAAGATTGGCTTGGTGCGGAACTAAAACGTCTATATCACTCGGTGTTAGCCCATTTCGACCAAGGGCTTCCATGATCACTTCAGGAAATTTTACAACTGCTTTTTTAAAGACGGCTTGGCCATTCATGTAAGGGTAAATTTGTTCCTTCTCCATCATATCAGGAGTCATAAAGATGCCATCCATACTGTCTGCACTTGGATACTCGCTTAAACGTGTCTCATCATCAATCCAATGCCCGCCATGACACCCCGGGTTAAGATAAGCTAACTCCTCAGCGGCTGAGCCATCACTGTGTAGGTGTGTAGACAAAATACCTTCTTCAGGATTATCGGACGGCTGAAGAATGGCTGCTCCGGCACCATCTCCAAAAATCACGGAAACATTTCGACCTCTTGTAGAAAAATCTAAACCACAAGAATGAAATTCAGCGCCAACTACAAGCACATTCTTATACATGCCGGTTTTTACAAACTGATCTGCTACACTTAAGGCATAGATAAATCCCGAACATTGATTACGGACATCGAGCGCGCCTACTTCCTTCATACCCATCGCTCGCTGAAGTAAAACACCACAACCGGGAAAATAATAATCAGGGCTTAAGGTGGCAAAGACAATGAAATCAACATCTTTAGCAGTAATTCCCGCTCGCTCAATCGCTACTTCTGATGCCTTTACCCCCATGGTCGTCGTCGTTTCCTCATAACGTTTTGCATATCGACGCTCCTTAATCCCAGTACGCTCTTGAATCCAAGTATCACTTGTCTCCATGTACTGCGTCAGTTCATCATTTTTTACAATGCGTTCGGGAACATAAAAGCCGAGACCAGCAATGCGAGTAGAATGTAACATAAAGTGCTTTTTATGAAGGTAATAAAATGTCGACGACCGAACGAATATCGTTTGAGGGATTCCAATGCAATACATTAAATCCTAATGCGTCAGCCGCCTCGATATTTTCTTCCTTATCGTCAATGAAAAGTGTTTTTTGAGGATCAATACCCTCCTGCTCAATGATGATTTGCCACGCACCATTCTCCGGTTTACGATGTCCAATTTCATGAGAATAAAAGACATAATCAAAGTATTGGGAGATATCCTGTTCAGGTGCGGCAGTTCGCATAGCCTTGTCAACCCATTCAGCATGATAGGTATTAATGTTACTCAATACATAGGTCTTGAATCGAGGTCTCAGTTTATCAAGGTAATCGAATGTCGAATGATCAACATGATAGAGCATAGCGTTCCAGGCCTCAACAATTGCAATGTCCGACGCATAATTTAACTCAGGTCGAACCTGATCGATAAACTCTTTGCGGCTTACTTCGCCACGCTCGAGTTCTTCAAAAAGATGAGTTTGTCCGGCATAGCTATAGAGTTCACTTGCCTTTCTACCACCAAGTGAAACAAAGGCCTGCACCGTCTTCTCAAAGTCTACGGGTATAATGACATTCCCTAGGTCGAAGACAACAGCCTCAATATGTAGATTTTGGAGCCAGGATAGATGATCCGGCATATTAAGCTAGCACAGCATTAATCGCATCAACAAAAGTAGCCTTAGGTTGCACACCGACAAATTTTTGAACGACCTCACCTTTGTGCATTAGCAGTACTGTAGGAATACTGCGGATACCAAAACGGCCTGCTGTTTCTGGATTCTCATCGACATTGAGCTTACCCACTACTGCTTTACTGTCAAATTCAGAAGCAACCTCTTCAATCGTTGGACCAAGTGCAACACAAGGACCGCACCATTCTGCCCAAAAGTCTACAAGAACGGGTTGATCACTTTGCATTTGTTCTTCAAAATTCGAATCGGTAAATTTGAAAGCCATATTTGTTGTTTTATAGAGTTGATTTAATTGTATTGTGAAAGTACAATATGAACGCAAAATGCGCAGAGAAAGTTATTCCTCATTTTCCACCGAACTATGCTCGATGGGTCATACCCAATTGAAATGTTAGGGAGGACTCTGCCGACAACCCTTCGATGAACCTTCTATTGGGCGCTATACGATATTGATTTGAAGTTAAATTCAATACGTTGTTCTCCGTATCATATACCTTAATGTAGACTGGAACATCTCCTTTGTTCTCCACACAAAGGGCCTTAATGCGATGGGTGAGATCAGTTGTTACATCATCTAGTTTGAGATGGAGATCTATTCTGGATGTATACTTTTCGCGCAGGCCGTCGAGAAGTTCCATCGCATGGATTTCAAAACGGTACTCATCGCGATACCGATTAAACTTATACGCACCGGTAATCATTAGCAAGTGGCCGGGGTTCTGCACAAAATGTTCGAACTCGAGAAATTTTTCGCGAAACAGCATAAATTCCATGGACCCCTCAAAGTCTTCGAGCACAAAGCGGCAATATTTCTGCCCTTTCTGAGAAAACCGAACATCCGAGGATGCAATGATTCCTCCTAGTCGGACTACTCCAGACTTTCGACGTTCCATGGTTTCCGTAGTGGAATTCGCAAAGCTTTTCAAGTCTAAACGGTAGGGGTCTAACGGATGACCGGATAGATAAACACCTGTGACTTCTTTTTCCTTTTGTAGGCGTTCAATACTTGACCACTCTCGTGTTGCTGGCGCCTCGGGTTTTACCAAGGTTTCTACCTCACTTTCTCCAAACAAGCTCGCTTGGCTACTGGATTGAATTTGATACAACCGCTGCCCATAGTTTACCGCCTTATTGATAAGCATTAGGCCATCCATTGGGTCTTTTTCGATGTATTGTTCACGTCGAATGCCCTCAAAACTGTCAAATGCCCCCGCTATGGCCAAGGATTCAAGGGTTTTATTGTTGACTTGGTTTGATCGCAATCTTGCCGTAATATCAAATAGGTCAGCATAAGGGCCATTTTCTAGACGCTCTTTGACTAGCTCATCGACCGCAAGCTGCCCAACCCCTTTTATCGCAGATAAAGCAAATCGTATCTCTCCTTTGGCATTTACCCGAAACTTTGCGCCCGCCTCATTGATATTGGGACCAAGCACGGAAAGCTTCATCCGCTTACACTCTTCCATAAAGAAGCTGACTTTTTTGATGTCACCCATATTGTGAGTCAAAACAGAAGCCATGTACTCCGCAGGATAATGCGCTTTTAAATAGGCTGTTTGATAGGCAATAAGTGCATAGCACGTCGAGTGCGATTTATTGAAGGCATAGGATGCAAATGCTTCCCAATCTTGCCATATTTTTTTGATGGTCTTTTCGTCTATAGAATTTTTCTTACAGCCCGCTTCAAAAGTTGGCCATAATTCATCGATGACATCCTTCTTTTTCTTACCCATTCCCTTGCGCAATCTATCCGCCTGTCCCTTCTTAAAGCCAGCTAAATCTTGTGCCAAGAGCATAACTTGCTCCTGATACACTGTGATTCCATAGGTCTCTTTTAGACGACCTTCCATTAAAGGGTGATCATACTCTACTTTCTCCTTACCGTGTTTTCGAGCACAATACGAAGGAATATATTCCATAGGACCTGGACGGTAGAGGGCGTTCATCGCAATCAAATCCTCGAAGCAATCCGGCTTCAACTCTTTGAGATGCTTTTGCATTCCACCTGACTCAAACTGAAAAATACCGTTGGTGTAACCTTTTTGAAAAAGCTTAAACGTCTTTTCATCATCTAACGGAAAGGCATCCGGATCAAGATCAACGCCATGTCCTTCTTTGATTAGCGCCACGGCATCTTTAATAATACTCAGCGTTCGCAAACCCAAGAAGTCCATCTTGAGCAAACCAGCGTCCTCGACTACACTGTTATCATATTGAGTTAGTAATAAGTCGGAATCCTTTGACGTAGTAACAGGGATAAGGTTTTTTATATCCTCAGGGGTAATAATGATTCCACAGGCATGAACCCCTGTATTTCGGACAGAACCTTCAAGGTTTTTCGCCTCGCGAACCATCTCGCCAATCTTATCTTCCCGCGCAGCCGTCTTCCTAAATTCTTCGGCCTGCTGTAACTGGTTGGCGTTGAGTTTACCCTTAAGCTTCTCATCTATTCCCTGTTTCGCCAACACTTTATTTAGGGTGGCGCTTAGGTGATCAGGAAACGATTTGGCTACCTGATTAACATCTTGCAAAGGAATATCCATCACACGTCCTACATCTCGCAGAGAGGACTTTGCCGCCATAGAGCCATAGGTAATAATTTGTGCTACCTGGTCCTTGGTATACTTATCAACGACGTAATCAATAACACGCTGACGGCCTTCATCATCAAAGTCAATATCGATATCAGGCATGGAAACACGCTCAGGATTTAAGAAACGCTCAAAGAGTAAATCATACTTAATGGGATCTACATTAGTTATTCCCAAGCAATAGGCTATGGCTGAACCCGCGGCAGACCCCCTACCTGGCCCGACACTTACATCAAGCCTTCTTGCTGCGGTAGTGAAATCCTGTACAATAAGAAAATATCCTGCATAGCCGGCGTCGTTTATTGTTTTTAACTCAAACTCCAATCGTTCAAGAACATGACTTTCTAAAGGTTCTCCATAACGCTTTTTGGCGCCTTCAAATGTGAGAAACTCCAGATACTTCTCTTCCGATTCAAACCCTTCAGGAATCGAAAACTTGGGTAACACCGGAATGTCTCGTTCAAGATGAATGCCTTTTACCTTGTCAGCGATTGCCATTGTATTTTCAATAGCGTTTGGCACATCGGAAAACAACTGCTTCATGGCCGCTTGAGACTTGAAATAGAACTCATTATTAGGAAATCCAAATCGAAATCCTTTACCGTGACCTTTCGGAGTGTACTTACTCTCACCAGTGTTTACGCACAACAAAATATCGTGGGCTGAGGCATCATCTTCTTCAATATAGTGGCTGTCATTCGTCGCTATGATCGGAATATTGTGCTTATTGGCAAGTCGAATCAAAACCTGATTGACGTCCTCCTGACTCATACCCGTATTATCGATATCATCAAGACCATGGCGTTGAAGCTCGACATAATAATCTTCTCCAAAGACATCAACCCATTCCAACAGCATCGCTTCGGCAGCTTCTTCTCCTTTATGAAGTATAGTCTGGGGTATGATAGCACCTATACAGCAACTTGTTGCAATAAGACCCTCTTTGTATTGCTTGATTAACTCAAAATCTACCCTTGGCCACTTGGAATAGAGTCCCTCGATAAAGCCCAATGAGCAGAGCTTGGAGAGGTTTTCATATCCTTTGATATCTTTTGCAAGAAGTAACTGATGATAGCGCTTATCTCTCTTCCCTCCAACAAATGACTTTTGAAAACGATCTTCAACTAAGTAGAATTCACAACCTACTATAGGTTTGACCTTCTGTTTGTTTGCCTCTGCGACAAACTTAAAGGCCCCAAACATATTGCCATGGTCTGTAATGGCTACCGCCTGTTGACCATCTGCCTTCGCTTTACTTATCATCGAGGAAATACTCGAGTGCCCGTCAAGCAAGGAGAACTGCGTATGGTTGTGTAAATGACAATAATCGCTCATCGTTCGCAATCTAATGTTTTTTATGCGCTACAACAAGCCATAAGCTCGGCGAATAATCAACGTTAGTAAGATGACACAATTCATACAATTCTTTGCCGTATTTTTATTGCATGAGATGGTTTTCTCTTTTGCTTTTAACTTGCTTGATTGGGCTTTTGTTCGCCCAAACAAGTCCCGCCATCACCTACGCTCTCTCAGATCCAGACTCCTACGAAGACATCGATAGTCAAGGACAGGAAAAAGAAGGCCAGGAAAACGAACAAGAGGAAAAAGAAGGCGAGGAAAAAGAATCTGAAAAATTTCTTGAATGGCAGATGGGTTTACCCTCTGCACATCCTACGTTGTATACATCAAATCATGTTGGGGCAAATCGCCTTTACCATAGTCTATATATCGATATCATAATACCGCCTCCGGAATGGGTCTAACAAACATCGTCTTTTGTTTTGTTAAACCAATCTGAAATTATGAATAACTCATTTTCTTGGAAACAAGACGTCCCTGCGAGTCTTGTTGTCTTTTTTGTCGCATTACCTCTTTGTTT
>Ga0163109_10003086_pt1 | contig 12774 bp, 21 predicted proteins | sample CRUFie1St13metaG_FD_108704 | JGI IMG/M metagenome (GOLD analysis project Ga0163109, IMG submission 108704) | Marine microbial communities from the Costa Rica Dome - CRUD Field 142mm St13 metaG | ecosystem: Environmental > Aquatic > Marine > Oceanic > Photic zone | place: Costa Rica: the Eastern... | reverse complement strand
TTGCTCTTCTTTTACCATTAGGAAGCAATAATCTACATACCCCTTCAGTATTATTTGCTTTTTCTTTTTTTACTTTATCTGCATTCATTTACCCTCCTCTTCCTCAGTCATTTTTTTCCGAACTTTCTCTTAAAGCATCGCTAAGCACATCAGCCATTATTTGCATGACTTTTCTTTCAAACCAATCTTTTTCCCATTCGTCTTTGAGACTATCACGAAAATCTTTCCAATTCTCTCCTAATATACTGACCTCTCCAGTTACTGGATGTGCCAACCTTACTTTTCTAGCACAGATATCAAACATCGTTTCTTGTTCCTCTTTGCTAAATGTTAATGTTTCTTTCGTTTCTTTTTTCATATTCTTATATATTTAGGCAACCCAGATAATTCATCGAATCCAACTTTTTTACACTGCCTTGGGTCTACCCTTGTTCTTCCTTCACCTACTACAATCGCATCGACTAAATCCCCACCAGATTGCAATGCCCATTCCATTCTTTCATTTGTATATTTACCATCTAGAATCTCTTCAGCCCTTTCTATGATCCATGAGAGAGATAATGAACCTTTAAAACTATGACCATTTCTACTATTCAAGAAATCGCTCGCTTGTGCCATCTTAAACAACTCTTCAAATATTAGAGTCGATTTACCATTAGCATTCCAAAGTCTACGGATTCTTCTATTTCTTTTATCGGTAGTGGTTCTAAAATTCCAATCAGGGAAATATTCCTTCGCCTTTGCATAGATCTCTGCATAAGGTGCAGAATTTGCTCTTTTCTTTTTAGCGACCTTTTTTACTGGCTCACCGAAAAGATTATTCTCTACAGGTCTTCCTTCTTTTTTGCTAAGAATTAACTTCTCAATCTCTTTACTGACTGAACTGCTTAAATCTTCTTTTTTGATCGAATAAAAAACCTCACCATTATCACTAACTAAGATTCGCATATCGGAAGGGTAAATATTGCAATTTCAAGGGCTCTTGCCTTTGTTATCCGATCTCCCTGCGATTCCACAAATTTAATATGCTCCTCTAAATGTCTTTGAGCTTCTGGTGAAATCCTAGTAGAAATCATTTTCTTCTTCACTCCAACTGGCAATGGAGTCCTGCCTCTTCTCATTGGAATAATCTCAGGCATGGATCTAAAGGACGTTGTAAATTGATGGAGGTAAATCTTTGATTTCTTTTACACACTCTGAAATAGCAGCATTCCAAACTGTCATCAAATTTTCTTCGATATCTGGGTCTGCACCTTCTCTTATCTTTGTAACCCTCTTAGCATTAAGAGCTTGTACCGCATCACTTTCCCATTGCATTTGAGCTTGGATCAACAGTTGCTCGTGTACTGGCACTTCTTCTACGCTTTCGCTTGCACTCATATTCTTTTTGTCTCGTTTTGTATTATTAATTTTAAGAGGATTAAACCCCCCTTACCCCCCATTTATAAACCCAATGAGAAAAGGGTCAAATTTAGTTTTGATGAATTTTAGGTAATGGAGGTGCAGGAACTCTACCAAACCTGCACCTCCTTTGTTACCTCGCATGCTAAAACGGAGCGTCAGCAGTTTCATTTGCGAAACTGATGTCCATACCCTGCACACTTACAAAATACCTAGTATTTCCATCTTTTTCCCACTCTCGACCATTGAGCCTACACTTTATTTCAACTTCTTGCCCAACTTTAAGAGAAGTAGAATAATCTATCGCTTCCTTCATAAATTCTACAGGAATTGTGTTGGGAAATCGATCATCACCTGTTTTGATGACAACTTCATGCTTACGGAAATTATTTTTTCCATATTCTTTAACTTCTCCTGTGTGATAGACTTCTCCTCGTATCGTTAGCTCATTCATATCTGTATTGGGTGTTCTTTTATATAATTTATTATCTTTTGTGAGATAGTTGGGTATTCCTCATCATTTGAGGAAATCTTTAACTCTGCGATGAAATCATACCACTTATCTAATTCATCGCCATTATTGAATGTAATTTTATATTCAAATTTCTTTTCCTTCTTGGGTTTTTTCTCTTCTTCCCCATCTTCGGGTAAGACAACATCTAATTCTAGCTCTCTAGCCGACATACCCCAATCTAAGAGATCTCCTGCATCGAAATGATTCGCTAAAGCATCAAAATCGAATTCTCCATGATTACGATTCAATCTGATATTCAACTCCCTTTCGTCCTTTTCCTCTAGATTTACTAGAAAGCATGGAACCTCTTTGATACCTAGATCCATACAGGCTCTAAGTCTCTGATGACCACCTATAACTATTCCCTCTCTTTCTGGATTCGAATTGACCACAATAGGCTCAGCCATCCCAAACTTCGAAATACTATCTTTTAAAGCATCAAAATCGGTGGCAGATATCTGTCTGGGATTATAATTCGCAGGCTTGAGGTCTTTTGCTGACAATGTTAACTGATCGTATTCCATTTTAATCAAATTTAAGATTAGGTGTTTTTAAAGCCCCACTCTCAAGCAATTTCTTTGCTTCTTCAATAGGCATTCCTCTTACAGTCTTTCTTTTTGCCCTCTTCTCAGACAAAGCAGCTCGAATTTCGTGTGCAAACCTAGCATTTGGATTCTCCTTCCATCTTTCTTCCCTCCTCTTCATATCTCTAGCAATTCTAATCTTATCCTCTTCTGGTGTATGCCTTCTCTTAGCATTCTTTTTGCGAGCTTTCTCCCTCTGCTCATCATTTGCCCAATAATAGGCAGTCGCCCAACTTATCTCCCCTATTTCTTCAGCAATCTTTGCATAAGACATACCTCTTTTTCTAAACTTGCGAATCTTCTTTATGGTCTCCGCATCAACCTTATATCTCTTATCTTTCATGATAATACTAAATACCATCTATAATAATGGTGTCAATACTTATTTAAGGACAACAAGATAAATCATTGATATTCGCAACATTATGATATTGTGATAGTTATCTATCTCTTATTCCTGAGACGCTTTTTATGACGAGTACTACGCCTCCTCTTCCTTAATTTATGCTTATTGATCTTCGACTTTCTTCTTTTCTTTAATGAACCCATAGAAATTTTTTATGAAATCCTGATTACTGATCTGATACTAGAAACCCTCCTATTTTTTTCTAATACCGACCCCCCTTCTCGACTACCCGCTCCATTCGTATTTCCCTCAATCGTAGCGACATGACCATTACTCATAGGCTCTCCAATCGCCAACCCGATATGAGAAAATCTAAACACGACTATATCTCCCTTACGGATATAAGGGCGATCATTATCCTGACGATTCAATATCTCCCCAACAGGCTTATACAACGCCACTCCCTTACCCTCTTGCTTTCTCGCCCAATTCTCGAAATCCCACGCCCCCGCAGTCTGAGGACGCTTAAAATTTACATCCTTATTTTCAATCGCCTCCCTTACCAACCAACAGATGAATGCCGCACACCAAGGCCACCCCTTTTCAGGATCTAGCCACGTAGCCGCCTTATACTCATCGACCCGCGGCCCACAATTGGTCCCATCTATCTCCGACACCCCTATCTCAGACTTAGCCAGATTCACCATATCCTCGGCAATACTCGATGATGCACGCTTTTTGCTTTCACCTTTAACCTGATCATAAATCGTCTTCCATGTAACTGGGCCATCTAAACCATCAGCCAAAATGCCAAGCTCCTTTTGAACACTTTTGATCAACTCTCTTTTACCTGAAAATCTCATATCCTATAACAATGCATCTGTTTTCGCGTTAGCGAAACTGAAAATTTTTCGGGTCACGGGAGCAGTGAAGACAAGTTTTACCACGACTGAAGCCTGTTTTGAAGACCAAAAGCCTATTTTTACAGGGTCTACTTTTTTAGGCAAAATTAGGCAAATCACTTTTTACAACAAAAACCATCTATGCCTCTTTTACTGGCTGGAATTTGGGCGAGCATCTAACAAAGCCTTACAGACCCCCCCCATCATGGAATTTTTGACCCGCCGTCGGGGATCCCTCCCAGATCCCCCATATCAGGAGACAAAAAAAAGAGAGGGGATTAACCCTCTCTCTATAGAAACCCGTCTAGGATTTGAAATTTAAGAATTAAAGAAACTATATAGGAATTGATAGAACAAATCACATATATAGAAACTGAGACCAATCGAACCGATAACGATTCCAACAATAATTGAGATAAAAAATTCTTTCATGATCTTAATTAAAATACTGATTATCATACTCTTTACTTTGAAATTCCCATAACTCGAAAATATCATTCCAATGATAATTAATTGAACCATTTTCCCATTCTAACCATTTACCACGGATACTATTCTTAATTTTCCTTGATAGGAATTTGAACCCCTTATAACCCTCCTTTTTAGGATCTGACTGAAAACCTTTGGATAATTCCCAATCATTACAAACAGAATCCGAACCTTTACGATTGTGCCTATCAATCCAACTTTGACGGATTAAAAAGATGATTTGAACCATATGAATTAGGAATTGAACATGATCTAATGAACCTGACGGAAAACGGAATTCAATAGATGATCTTTTACCTTTTAAACCATTTCTAAGATTTGAAAGATTCAATCCTCTATATTTTCTTGAATAATTACCGAATCGATCAAAATCTGAATTATTCTTATTTCCCTTTCCTTTTTTCTCAATACCCTCAGATAAGATAATTAAATCCTCCTCTTTCCTTAATCTTGAACAATAGAATTCTCTATCTCTTCTAACCTTACCTGCGGACCCATATAATGACCCCTGATAATTAAAGAATGATTTATTTAACCGACACAGAAAACTCACAACATCATCAACTTTTTTTGATCCACAAATAGAACTCAATCCTATATGGATATGAAGACCACAACGAGAATCTACATTAAAACCCATTCTTTTTAATATCTTCATATTATTAACAACATTATCAATACCTTGAGACCCTTTTAGAACTGGGGAAACAAATTCCACTCCTTTATCTCCCAATGACCCATCACTTTCAACTTTCCATTTCTTACCCTTAAACCCTGACAAGAAATTAGGGAATACTTCCCTACCTCCATTATCATACCCATGATAATGACCTATTTCGGACAATACATTATTCTCATCATTACATTCAATCTCTACTCCAATTTCTAACTGATCAAGGGGAAGAATCCAATTAGGACAAACTCCTTTAGATTCTTGAACGAACTTAGGAAGAGGAAAATCTATTTGATTTAAAAAACTATTTTTATACATCTGATTATTTTGATTTTGATTTTGATTTTGATTATTTGAATCTCTTAATTTCTTCCTCTACATGAAATAAATCCTTATTTCTCTCATAGATTGAATTTTCTAACTCTTCTATTTTCCTTGATTCCCATTCATCACTAGAATCTAAGGAATTGAGAAACTTTTCTTCCATCTTGATTTCATCAATTATATTTTGACGAACCTCTAATAAACTTGATTTTATTTCTCTTTTTAACTGGATCGATTCCCGATAAAGATTTTGGACAACATCTGACGGATAAAAACTCTCATTATCTTTCAGATCTGAAGCGACCTGATAATATTTATCTATTTTCAATTCTATATTCATTATATTTATTTCTGATTTAATTGGGATTATTCCCGATAGAATTATAGACGAACAACAACGATACACAAATAAAATATCATCGTTTTGATAAATTTTTTTACTATCTATATATACCTAAAAACCAATGATCATTTGAACACTATTCACTTGAACACCAGTACTCTGGAGAACACTCCTCGATTATTTACTTTTTTTGAGGAAATACATTTTACTAATTTTGAGGAATAATGGAATTTTTACTTTTTTTACTGGTTTATATCTTTTTTACTTTTTTTAAGGGTTTAACCAAAATCGATGTATCCACATATAATAGTAATGATATATTGCTGTAAATCGCTTTGCTTTCTTCTCATGCCTGAGAAGACGGGATCAGTGGGTATAAAATACAGTATCCACTGCTGTAATTCGCTTTGTATTTATCAGTTCCACTCAGGACACTCATCAGCATAGTTGCACCATCTACAGTGGTTCCCTATGTGTGCAGGCGGATGTTTCTCCTCTGGCCACGCAAGTATCTCTCCTCCTCTGTCTCGCAGCATAGCCTCAGTCTTCGCTGCATCCTCCTCTGTGCGGGTGACAGCCTGTATTTCGTGGCGTAATACCCAGAACTCTACCCTGATCGGGCCTTGGATTTGTGGAAAAAGCTTTCTAGCTGCTAGGTTGTATATGTCGGCCTGCAAGTTCTCGCGTAACTGATCCACGGTAAACTTCCTCGCTTGTGTCTTGATATCGAGAATAGTGGCGGTATTGCCTTTAATGTCTAAGCGGTCTATAAACCCCTTTACCTTCACACCATCACCTAAATCGATTAGGAACTCTTGCTCTGGCTCGCAGAGGTCTAGATCCTCTATTCCATCCCACCATCCCCAGTCATTGCATGTCTTAGTAAGTTGGTCCGCCATGTTAATGTAATCTTCAGAGACAACCCCGCTCTCCTCGCACGCTTCTGGCAATGCTTCGCTTGTACCCCCCGAATCCTTTGATCTCTCGAATGCAAGGTGGACTGCACTGCCAACCTTTGTTAGATCGTGCGGCTCAGTACGGGGAGTCTTCAATACTTTGTCTGCATAGAATTGCAGTGGGCATGTATCCCATGTTTTTAGGCTGGAGGCAGATATGTGCGGTATATCCATTATTATAATTTTTTAAGAATTATCAAATGTAGTCGTATAGCTAAGCTCCTATTCTGCTCCTCATCAGGGCAAGGCATCGGCTCCCCAAAACTAGCACAAGACAACGGCATATCCTCTCCATCCATCTCTGCAGCCTTGCACTCATCACATTCCATGCACGGAGTAATAGGCACTACTCTGACACTACTAAGCAGCACATCCCCCCCATCTGATAACTCACCCTGTATCATCATGGGCATACCATTGGGCATTACTTCTCTAAGTATGTACCTCATTCTCCTCTACAGGATCATCTACTGGTTCGTGATCCTCCACCTCCTTATCATATAGATCCTTGAGATGTGCGGGATCGAATGACGCATAGGCTCTTGGCCCATCTGCTCCTAGTGAAATTATATCTTTAATAGTCATTTTATTCTCCTCCTTCTACGTTATATGGGATTGAATCATCTGAGAAGACTTCACCTAGTAGCTCCTGCGTGTAGGCTTTCTCCATCTCCTTTACCTCGGCTTCTCCATATACCAACGCCCATCTATCAGGGGTGATGTGGGGGCTAAGCTCCCGATTGTGTTTGTAATTGATGTAAGTTAAATGATCTGTTATTGCGTTCATGGCTATATAATACTATAGATGGACAACATATCAAGAAAAACTTTATCTTTTTTTCAATTAATCTTCATCACCTGAGCCATAGATATCTATCGGCTCATCATCATGTGGATTTTTCTTATCTATTATCATATTAGTCTAACCAGTTAAATTTATCTGCGATCTTCGCAACTATGCCCACTAATACGCAGGCTACGGATACAATTAATACAGTAAGTGCTATAAACATATCGCATAGTATCATAGATGGACAACAATATCAAATAATAAATAGAAAATTTAACTTTTAGAAAGTGAACATTTTTCACGTAAATTGTTAAAAAAATAGAAAAGTTTTAATCGACTGGGCACCAACTCGTTACAAGGTGGATTTTGCTATGTTATTGGCCTCAAATGCTATGTCGCAGGCAAAATTGCCAGGGAGTTGCCGTCGTTAAGCGTGGATTTGTTGTAGGTAATAATTTGGCGGCTAAAAAATCTATCGCCCTTGGCCGTCTCTTGTGGATCTTTGCCCGCTAATTTTCAGCTGCGATTTAACGGGAACCTCGGAATCCCAGCGGCAAGTTTCGATGTAAATGGCGAGGTTGTTCCTACTCCGACCTTCCCACCAACGCAAAAAAAAAGGAGAGGCGTTAGCCCCTCCCTTCGTGAGATCCCTTATTCTAATAATCACCCATTTCCGCCATAGACCTGCGTCTCTCGTCCTTCGCTCTTATGTTCGCTTCCTCTACCCTGAGTCTATGCTCCTCATGCTCATCGATGAAATCCTCGTGCTCGGCAATCCCTTCATAGACCAGCCCCATATCTCTTCGCTTCTTGTCCCTCTCAATCTCCGCCTCATTTGCTTTCGTGCGGGGAGTCTCATAAACCTCTCCTGTTTTGTAGGCCTCCACCGCCTTGAAGATCTGCCTGTTATAAGTTTGGCTTGGTCTTCCTCCATTAAAGTGGTACTCGACTGCAGCTTCTACAAGCCAAGCTTTGTGAAGGTCTTCAGGGAGATTCTCCTTAGACCACGCTCTTAGCCTGTCTAAGAATTTTGCTCCTGTTATGTAAGGAGCGACCAGATTCTCGTTACGCAACACTTCCTGCTGCTCTTCATATTCTCCCGCAAGGGCCTCATAAGTTGATTTATTTAATTCGTTCATGATCGCATTATACATCATTATAGATGGTTGACAAGAGAAAAAGATAAAAAAAGTAAAAAAAAGGGAGATGTAGCAATAATGTAAGTGATGAACGTCAAGGCAGATCAATAACTGCCTCCGCATAACTGATGTTTCATATGCCGTGTAACTCAGTCTGCTCACTTATATCTCCCAGCAATCAGAGAACTGGGTGCTACACCTCCCAAGCGGTAGGTAACCCTCTGCGGGGCTATCGTGTTGGTAAGTGGTCTCCCCCTGTAGGGAAACAGCTTATCGCTACTCCCTAGAGGGGGTAACTCTAATTAGCTTCGGCCCTGTTTCGCCAGATCCGAGGTTCTTCTCATCCCCGTCTGATCCTATTACTACTCCTGACATTCTAGTGTCAGCCTCGTGAGTATGAATTTTAATTCCTAGGAAGTTTTGCAGCCCAAAGTGGGTAAAGCGGGATTCCTCCCTCCCTACCTCGGCTAATTAAAGCTAAATTGGTTATTTCAAAGAACTGATTCTATTATACTACTCTTATGCATTAGTGTCAATACTTTAATTAAATTAAATTGAATTCAAATATCCGTAGGGGAAATAGACCTTATTGGTACTTAGCAAGTACTTTGCCATCATAGCCTTAGGCATAGTCTCCTTAATCTCCCATGTTTCGTTTTCCTCTACTAGCACATTATCGTGAACCCACCTGTAGATATCCTCATGCTCATCTCGGCAAACTAAGTTCTCTACTCCTGTGTCTTCACTTACAATGTGTATAGTTTCCTCTAGAATATCTATGTCTGTAACTCCCATGTATCCATACTCGGAGCTCCATTCTGTTGTAGTTTCGACTACCCCTTCGTAGTGTCCTACGTATTCCACTCCACCAAAGCTTAGCTTGAAAGTTCCTTCGCTTGTTTCTGATTCTGTTCTATATGTAATGTGTTCGATCATGTTCATATGACTATAATAACATAGATGGACAACAAGACAAGTCTTTTTTGTGTATTTACGTTAATTTTTTTTTCGAGCGATTTCCCGCAGTTTTCGTAGGTTCGGGTAACTGTAGGTAATAATTAGGAGGCGAGATTGCCGTCCGTAAAAATACGGTGATGCCCAACTCCACGAAAGGCACCACCGCCCATGGTTAGGGCTCCATGAAACCCCCGCCATGTTCCTCGATTCGCTCTCGCAAAGCGAAGAAAACTTTCCGTGGCTTATCCTCGGTAATGAAGATATAGAGTATGCCTATCCTGCACAGGTAGTGAAGAGTGTCGTGCAAATCTTGGTCACTTAAACCTGATCGCTTCTCTATGGTAGAATAGCTTGTCCATAGGTAACGCTCTCTTGAGCAAGCTAGCATGACTGCTTGGTGATCCCTATCGAACTCTGACTGCCTCTTAAGCCACTGTAATCCTTGTTCGATATCCTTCATGCTATTACTCATCTAAACTGAAGCCATTATAGGCGTCAAGCCCTTCATAAACTTCGCCTAGATCTGGGCTAAAGTCCAATTCCATCGGTAGGTAATCCTCACAATATGGGGCATCTATTTCTGCGGGCGTGGGGGCTTTCGCCCCTATCGCTTTCCCGCAGTTGCTTCCTCCAAATCATCAATCCAACTTCTGCCCTTACCTCGGTTACTAGCGTGCGGATCAGTATAGCCTCCACCCACTATCTCGTTAGAGTGAACCTTGGGCTTACTCTTAGACTTCTTACCGCCCCAATAAGTCCCGTACCCTTGAGTACTAAAACTTGTGTACTTTGGGGCACTTCTTGGCTGATAGCTATGGTTGGAATACCATACGCCCTTGTCCCAGTGGCCTTTCTTCTCATTAAAGAGAACAGCCTTGCCGTCTCCGCTCATAACTACCACCTTGCTTTCACCTATCGCTAGGTTGATAACTTTCTTTCCGTGGCTCGTATGAATGAAACTTGGGTGGGAGTTGACTATCGGTCCGAGTATCCTGTCCACAAAGTTGGAGGTATCACTACCATCATCGTCAACTCGTACTCGGTTGATCGTTCCATTATGGATCATCGCCGTGTGTCCATTGATCTTGAATGGGTGGCAGTTCTCCGTGGTATGAGCACCATGGGTAGCCCACCTGAAGTGAATCAGCATCGCTCTGCTAGTCCTGATCTTTTTGTAAGCTTTCCAGAACTTGGCAAAGCTAAAGAAGCCTTTCTTGATTATTACTTGGCCGTCCTTGGCGTAGGCGATACCTGCGCCGTGGGGGTTTCTTCTGAAGGCCTCCTGAAGTCGTGACTTGGCTACCTCCTTGTTTTTTGGTTTATAAATTGCTAAACACATTTTTTTCCTTTCGTTTCGTTTTGTTTTTGTCCCCCCTAGGGTTTTCCTAGAGGGGGTTCATTAATTATATTATATCATAGATGGACAATAAGACAACTAATTTATTTAATTTGTTTTACGCCCTATTATCATACTTTTCTGCCATCCTTAGGGCGATCTCCTGCATAGAATCCCATCTATCAGCGAAGACAGTGGACTCATACTTGAGATACTTGCCCTGCTTAGCAGAATTCATCTTACGGAGCAGAACTTTAAGCGTTCTTACTCCTGCCTTAGAAGACTGCTTATGGTACCCCTTATTAAGATCCCAAGTGACTGAATCAGCCTTGGTATGGCGAGTCTTCCAAGCCAATCGGCAGAGGAATACGATCGTTGCTAGGTGCATAGCGATCTTATCGGTATTCAGCGTACCAGCAGGAAAGCGGAACTCCAACGTCGCTTTACCATTACCCATTCCACGGCTTAGATTACGGAGATTAAGGCAACGATACCTCTCAGCATAATGATATAGACGCTGATAATCGTCATGACTCTTAGAGCCCTTGGTCTTACTACCGACTGACTTAGCGACAGCCATTAGTCCTTCGTTCTCATCATGACGTCGGCAATATTGATTGCGGTCTCTACGAGTTCCTGTCTGAGCATAAAGCCCATCTTGAAAATTCAGCACCAACTTATTAAGCTGAGCGAGAAAAGCGACAACGTCATCGACCTTAGCATTTCCTACGATACCCTTAAGCCCAACGTGGAGATGAAGCCCACAAGTGGCATTTACTCGGCAACCTTCAGATCTAAGCCTATCAGCGACATCGCAGATATACTTAACACCTAAAGCACCCTTGACGGCAGGTGTCACAAACTCAACACCAGTGAAACCATGACGGCTAGTGCGGACACTTGAGTCGGCTTCACAATGAGTGCTAGACCTGCTAGCGTCGTCATTAAGATAAGCTGGCAACCACTCTACTGGGTCAGGATATATTGCGTGGTAGCGATTAATATGAGTATTGCGTACCTCTTCGTTATTGGTTGTGCTCTCTAATCTAGGCAGAAGGCACTCAAACTCAGCACCGAAAGTGAAACCACTTAGCGGTCTGATATAGGTTGGGCATTTACCTCCGTAGTTAGAGAACTCCTCAGGCAGATGATTAAATAATGGATTTATAGGCATATTGATTTTCGTTTCGTTTAGTTCTGGCAGAATCTTTTTAATTCTACCTGACCTAATATAATATACCTATTAGTTTATGTCAATACATTAAATCAAAAAACTTTATTTTTTTAGCTATATAGTAGCAATTACCCTCGGTCAGCATAAGCATTGAGCCAATCAGTCAGCCCTCTCAAGACAACTGGTAGGTCGTCATCGCATTTGACATCCAAAGTCAATGTCCATCCCCCGTCTGGTTTTGGTTTTGCCTGGATGCCAGGTACTCGGTCTTTGCTTCGTTTTTTGCTCTGTTCTTTCAGCCACTCATGGTATGGCTCGTTGGATACATGGTTGCTTGGCATTTTCTTTATTTTTAGTTGTTGTTGTTAAGCAGGTAATAACTTGGCATCTTTTGTAACGCCGTCACATCTTAAATTTTCATTCTCATTTGCCCGTCATGGGTTAGCTGCTGTTCAATTATATATAGCCGAAGCGGACCGCCGTCCCAGCTCGTTGGCTTTTTTCCAGCGATTCCAGCGGCTTTTGTCATTTCCGCCGCCGCCGCAGGTAATAACCTACATATTTTTGTCTCGCCGCCCAGCTTTTCAGGCTGGTTCTGCCTTCCGCCGCCAGCTTCAGTTGCCATTTTGAGACGTTTGACCCCTTTTTGGTCGTTCTCTGTTCTGCTCGCGGGCCTCATAATGCATTGTTTTGTAAATGCCACGTTCTTTCTGGCAGGTGATGGGTCGTAGAATGCTTGCTGTAGGTTGCTTTGTAAATGGGGTGTGATGGGTATGAGGGTGCTTGCTGTAAATGGGTTGCTCTTTCTATGGGGGTACCTACGCTTTTATTTGCTAACCCCTCTTC
>Ga0163109_10003085_pt1 | contig 12775 bp, 15 predicted proteins | sample CRUFie1St13metaG_FD_108704 | JGI IMG/M metagenome (GOLD analysis project Ga0163109, IMG submission 108704) | Marine microbial communities from the Costa Rica Dome - CRUD Field 142mm St13 metaG | ecosystem: Environmental > Aquatic > Marine > Oceanic > Photic zone | place: Costa Rica: the Eastern... | reverse complement strand
ATGCCGGTTGCAGAAGAATCCGTAAATAATTCTCTTCCATCGTCAAATACGACTTCACCGAATAATGATGCGTCACTCAATGAGATACCTGCAGTAGAACAACAACCACAAATATTATCAGAATCAATATCTTTGAGCAACTCTCAAAATTCAAATGGTAATATGAATCCGAATCCGACTCCGAATCAGACTCCGAATCCGAATAACAAAAATGCAAATAATCAACAAAATATAGAAAATAAAGCTAAAAGTACTCAAGACAGAATTAGAAACAGTATTTCTGACTTTTTCAGTTAAAAATTATAATATTTCTTGAATTTTTTTTAAAACGTCTTTATCATAAATAAATTTTCCAGATGGCTCATAACTTTTCGTTGTAGACGAAGTATTTGTTTTAGGTTCAGGTTCAGGTTTAAACGAACCTATAGTTTTTTGAGAATTCTCTATTTCTTTTTCAGACATGTTTCCAAACTTATCAACTGTTTTGCCGGTTTTCTTTTTGTATTCGTCGCGAACATATTTAGGAACAATGTGTCTCCACGAAATTAAAATTAGGTTTGGATGTATATATTTTGTCAAGAAACCGTCACTCTCTAGACACGATATTATATATAACAAACATTCCTCAAAATTGTAATTTGGATACCCAACAAGAACTTCGGGCATTACATAATAACAAAATTCGTTGTCTTTTCTTTGTCTAGACGCAACTTTTATTTTTTGATGAATTTTTTCGAGCAATTTATTGAAAATATTCACCTTTTGTAAATCAGTTCTTTGTTTTGTTTCGTACAATTCGTCTATGTTCAATCTAGGAATATTATTCATAATTATATATTATAGTGTTTTTAATAAATATATGGATATAGACGAAGTTTTAGTTAATTTAAAGGTGCTGGAACAAATACAAGTAAATCAAAAATTAATATCTCGTGGACAATATTTAAACATTGAATATGAAAGTATAGTTCCTGAATGGATTAGAAGATGGAGGCGTCAAGATAGTAGGAACGAAACTATCAAGAAAATTAATATTATTATTAATTCTGCCTTAAAACTCAAAACGAATAATGATAAATTATCTGATAGTTTAGATCCATATTTAGAAAAAAGTGTTTCTGGGTTAAAAGCCTTAAAAGAAACTTATGCGATATGTTGCCAAACTACTGCTCGCATTGATGTAATTATTAGTAAAATAAATACTTCTTTAAATAAAGAAGAAGAAACAGAAGAACAAGAAGATGAAGATGAAGAAGATAATTCTAATTTTTTTACATAAAACAATAAAATAACTGTATTGTATTGTATTATATATTATATATAATATTTATATAACAATATAGTGCTATAACAATATAGTGTAATAACAATGAGCAAACTGATTGATCATATTTATTTTATTCTAGAAAACTACGAAAAAAACACTGATGAATTATTAAAATGCGAAGAAAGACTCACAGATGAATATAATGAAATAACAAAAGAATATAGGATTTTATTTGATAAGCTGAAAACCCAATTACAAAAAAATAAAGAAGAAATTATACGAAATTGCGATCATGAATATATAAGATATTCAGAATATCACAATGATAGATATTTTATATGCGATAAGTGTGGACATGAAAAATATTAATTTACTTGTAAACGGACTGTAAAAATTTCATTAATGTTTCGCTGGTCAAATTAGCATCAAAAATGAATTTTTTACCATCCCGTTCTAAAATAATTGTTGGGTATTCTTTAATTTTGTAAATTTTTAAGAGGTCATAATTTTTTTCATCTTCTCCGTTTATATCTACAAAGTTTAAATCAAAGTGTTTAAAGTCGCTATCTTTTTTTACCAAATTCCAAACAGGTTTAGAATTATTACAATGTTTGCACCAGTCAGTATAAAAAAATAATAAATTATTTTCACTTGGATATTTTTTATCTTTAAATTCATTATTTTCAACATAATCTGATGTTTTTTTTTGTGACTGCGAGTATACCCAATAAGCCAAAAAAGACAATCCCCCTGCTAACAATGATAAAAATAAAATAGTATAAATGGAGTTCATATATACTATTTATAATATATAATTGTTAATATTACGAATGATTGTCAAAAACATAAAAACTGGTAAATATGAAATAATTAAAGGAGAACATTCTTACTATTTCAATGTGATTTTTTCTAAATACAATATAAATATTTCATCCCCAATAAAAAAAACTCATGTTTTGCTCAAAGAAAAAATAAATCATGTTTATAATTAATTATGACTATAAAATTGTGTAAAAAAAAATTTAAAAAAATAGTATAATGAGAACAAGAAAGAATAATAAAATTTTCAAAGAAAAAGATTATCAAAGCAAAGATGGAATGTTGACAGCAGTATGGGGGCCTGGATTATGGCATTCTTTGCATGCGATTAGTTTTAATTATCCAAATAATCCTACAAAATTACAAAAAAGTAAATACAAACAATGGGTTAAAAATATGAAATACGTGTTGCCGTGTAAATATTGTAGAATAAATTTGATTAAAAATTTTAAAAAGCTTCCGCTTTTAGATAAGCACATGAAAAATAGATATACTTTTTCAAAATACATATATGATTTGCACGAATTAGTTAATAAAATGCTTAACAAAAAAAGCGGGCTTAAATATTGCGATGTCAAAGAGAGATATGAGCATTTTAGAGCGAGATGTAATAATATAATAAAAAATGATAATTTTACAAAAAAAAAAGAAAATGGTTGTACCGAACCATTACATGGAGTAAAGTCAAAATGCGTTATAAAAATTGTTCCAATTGAAACAAAGTGTAAAACATTTAATATAAATAGTAAATGTAAAACAAAACGTATTACTAGAAAATTTAAGAATACGAGGGGAAAGAACTAAAATCATTTAACACTGGCATAGGCAAGTATTGTTTAGTAGATGGTGATCTGTAATTGATTACCTTTTCGCAAGTAAATGCCGGTTCAGGACATCTTTGTGGTGCTGGACAAGGCGGACAGCTGTCTGATTCTTTTTCAGATTTGCTTTGTTTGTCGTAAAACGTTTGTTGTCTATTTAATATTTCATTAGATAAGGACTTATTGCTTTTTTTCTTTTTAAAAAATGTGTTTTGTTCATCTTCGTCTTCGGATTCATCATCAGATTCATCTTTATCCTCTGCATTATTATTGATTGTTGTATTTTTAATATTTGTAACATTGCTTGATTTTGAAGAACTTGATACTGTTTGCTTCTGTTGATTAATTCCTACTGTGGCGGCTACAACAGAATTTCCATTTTCGTCTAGTAGCCCATCATATAAATTTTTGCCGTGTTTATGATTATTAATTACACTCGGGCAAGCAGGGCACACTGGTGGCACAATTTTTGTTTTTAATAAGTATTTATTATCGTAGGCGTCAGGGTCATATTCAGAATAAATATTGTCGTGACACTCAGGAGTTTTAACACTTCTCGAACACTCAGGAACCTTATCTTCTGTGTCCATATTTTCTATTATATTAGAATTATAAGAAACAATTGTTTGTTTGTGCGCGCCAATCCAAGCAAACAAAAAAACGACTAATAGTAAAAGTAAGATTTCAGTCAAATGTTTTTTGAACAACATTATAAATTATGTATATATATATAATTTATATAATAAAAATTGATTTATAAGAAAGAATCTTATCTAAATATAATAAAATAATGGCGGATTCTGGAAAAATCTTTATTGGGGTAGACGAGGCTGGACGAGGACCATTATTTGGACCTGTTTATACAGGTGCAGTTGTTTTACCAGAAGGAGAAGATATGTTTGATAAAAGTATTTTAAAGGATAGTAAGAAGTTTACTTCGGAAAAAAAAATAAACTCAGTAGCCGAATATATTATTAAAAATTGTGAATATTATAGTGTGAATTCTTGCGATAATGAACAAATAGATAAGTATAATATTTTACAAGCAACTCAAAAAAGTATGCATAATAGTATATATAGTGTTATTGAACAAATTTTGGATAACAGCAACAATAACGAACGGGAATTGAATAATCATCATTTGTTAAAAAATATTGTTATTCTGGTGGATGGAAATTATTTCAAACCTTTTACATATTTATACAACGATGTTCTGTATCCAATCCAATATGAGTGTATAATAAAGGGCGATAGTTTACATAAAGAAATTAGCGCCGCTTCTATTTTGGCAAAGGTATCCAGAGACAAATACATTAAAGAGTTTATTCAAGACCACCCAGAATATCAAGAAAAATATGGATTATTAACAAATAAAGGTTATGGCACAAAAAGGCACATTGAAGGTATTAAGGAACACGGATATTCTCTATTTCATCGGAAATCCTTTAAGTTGAAAAACATATAAATTATTTTAATCATTCTTTTATCTTTGAAATTCGCGTAACATAAGATATCGCCCAGGTAATTATAATAAGAATAATTTGATTAATTGAACCTGCTGATGTTGTAAATGCCCATTGTAATATTTTACACTGAGGAGTGTGAAATATTAAAGGAAGAAATAAAACATCATATAATGTTTTAGGTGCGCACCACCGATTGTAAAGTATTGTCGATATATAGTGCAATATCATCCAAGTCATATATATTTTTAAAATTTGGGGAACAAAATTAGAATAGTGTTTCAATCGGGATACAATTTGATTCATCGGGTTATTTATAATAGTGCTATGCATATATTCAAAATCAATTTTTATTTATCCAGAACACATTTCACATACTTCTTCTTCTTCTTCTTGAGTATGTGAAATATTTTCACTACTAACTTTAGATGACATTTGTTTTGTTGGTTCAATAGTAAATTGTTGTGCCTGATGTTTTGCTTTGCGTCGCAAATAGTAAATACCCGTTTTCAATCCAGACCGCCACGCATAAAAGTGCATCGAAGTTAGATTTTTGTAATTTGGGTCTTCAACCCAAAGATTCATTGATTGACTCTGACAAATATATGCGCCTCTGTCTTTTGCCATATCAATTAATCTTTTCATTGACATATCCCAGACAATCTTATACTTATTTTTGATATTTTGTGGGATTGAATCTATTTTTTGAATAGAACCTTTTTGTTCAATAATCTGGTTTTTCATATCAACGCTCCATACACCAGCATCCTTCAGTTCTTTCATCAAATATCTGTTTATTACTACAAATTCTCCGGCCAGTGTTCGTCTAGAATAAATATTACTTGTAAATGGTTCAAAGCACTCGTTGTTTGAAAGAATCTGAGCAGTTGATGCAGTAGGCATTGGAGCAACACAGAGCGAATTTCTAACACCAAATAGTTTTATTTCTTCTCGCAACTCATCCCAGTTATAGCGGTCCGATGGAGAAACTCCCCACAAATCAAACTGAAATTGCCCTTCACTTAGCGGAGAACCTGCAAAAGTTGAATATGCTCCATTATGAGAGTTTGTCTTCAACATATATTTTAAAGATGGGTCAATATCTTCATATTTATTCACATTGCGCCCATATTTTTTTTCTTGTTCATTGATATAATTCTCTATGAGTTTGTAATAATTGTCTCCAAATACTTCACGAATAGAACACTTTGCTTCATGATAGTGAAGCGTCACGTGTTCCTCAATGTCTTTACCAATATTAAAATATGTAAAGTCTGGATCGTAGTAATTATTCTTAAATACATATACAAACCACTCAAAATATCCAGGGATTTTTCTATACAAATCAAACATAAACTCCTGTTGTAAAATAGATACACTAGAATTTCGAATCTTTGATAATTGATTGCTTTTTTTCAACGAAGCATAATAAATTGTTTCAAATATGTCTTTATTTACCATTTGAGCTTCATCGCTATCAAAAGCAATATCCATTTTAGCAAACGCATCAGCCAATCCCTGCACACCAATACCAATTGGACGATGATTAAAATTGCTACGTTTTGTTTTCACTGTCGGATAAAAGTTTACATCAATAATTTTATTCAAATTTTCAGTAATAATGCTTGTTACTTTTTCTAATTTGTCATAGTCAAATTCTTTTGTTGTTTCGTCCACCATTGAACTAAGACTAATTGATGCTAAATTACAAACAGCTGTTTCATCTTTGTTACTATATTCAATAATTTCTGTGCATAAATTAGATGATTTAATCACCCCCAAATTCTTTTGATTTGATTTCATATTTGAAGCGTCTTTATACAACATATAAGGCGTTCCTGTTTCCATTTGACTATCCAAAATTTGAAACCACAATTCACGTGCTTTAATCTTCTTTTCGTATTTTTCTTCATTTACATAGTCCATATACTTTTCATTAAATTCCTTTCCATAACAATCAGATAGTCCTTTGCATTTATTTGGACACATCAAATACCAATAATTATCTTTTTCTACCATTTCCATAAACAAATCAGGGATCCATAATGCATAAAATAGATCTCGGGCACGCATTTCTTCATCGCCATGATTTTTGCGCAGTTCAAGGAAATCCTCAATATCTGCATGCCATGGCTCTAAATACATAGCAAAACTTCCACTTCGTTTACCACCTCCTTGATCAACATAGCGTGCAGTATTATTGAAAACTTTCAACATTGGTACCAATCCATTTGATGTTCCATTTGTCCCAACAATTTTTGAACCTTTAGCGCGAACATCATGAATATGTAATCCAATGCCGCCAGCCCATTTACTAATAGAAGCACAATCATGTAATGTATTGAAAATTCCATCAATTGAATCATCTTCCATACCAATTAGATAACAAGAACTCAATTGAGGACGAGTAGTGCCAGAATTAAATAGTGTCGGAGTTGCATGAATGAACAACTTGTTTGAAAGCGCAACATAACTTTCTTTTACTTTTTCCAAATCTTCCCCGTGAATTTGGATTGATACACGCAACCAAAGATGCTGAATCCTCTCGTTAATTTTACCATCATATTTCATTAGATACGCACGCTCCAATGTTTTAAAACCAAAATAGTCAATTAAATAATCCTTTTCATAATCTACAAATGTTTTGAAATATTCGCCATGCTTTTCAATAATATTCATAAAATCAGAACTCAAATAACCGCCATTATTATTGTAAATTTTTGTGTAATTTTCAATAAAATTGTCGCTTGTTTCTTTTTGATGATTGGAAATACATAGATAAGTGGCCAAATTATGATATTCATAATCGGTGGAAGCGAGTGAAGCACAAACCTGACAAAGAAGTTCGTCTATTTCATAGGTGTTGATGTTGTTATGCAACTGATCAATAATCTTATTTACTAGTTGGGAATGATTAATATTATTTTCAAACCTTTCGCCAATTTTTTTGGTGCGTTCAAGAATCTTTTTAAATGATAGTTTCTCTCGCGAACCATTACGTTTTGTGACATACATTTCAATATCATCGTCTGCCATATTTTCTAGATATTAATTTTATAATAAACATAAGTTTAAATCAATTTTATATTTTATGTTGAAAGATATTTTGGAAATAATTTTCCATTATACTCATAAACCGAAATTATAGAATATAAACCAACCCACTGAACAAATATAACATGAATAATTTCGCATAGATTTTTGTATTTTTTTAAGTAATAATTATTCATTAAAAAGATAAATGATGAAAATAATAAATATTTAAATATAAATGAATATTCTACAGAAGCCTTTATAAAAAAAAAAGAATTTGTTGTAAAATCAATAAAATATAAAATTTTATTATTTGGAAAACTATGAAATAGAAATCCATTTATTACAATGATTGCCATTCCATATGAACTGTAATGAATAGAAAGTATTGCAAATGGCAAAAGTCCGCATAAAGAAATATAATTCATAAAATGTATTTAATTATTTATTAATATTTAAACCATCTTTTCATATAAAATCTTTCACTTATTTCTGGTTCCATCTCAAAACAATACACAACAGAACCATTTATTTTTGAAGATATTGGTAATTGAAACGAATCATTCGTGATAGCCAAATTTGTTATTTTTCCTAAGAACATAATATCATTATCAGAATAACAATAAAAATTCTTGGGGACAATTGAAATCCAAATATTTTTTCCAAACAAATTTGACACTATATTTGTATTAATTTGATTTGTTTCATTATATAAATTCCATTTTCCGCGCAATATGTCTTTATTGCTATAAATACTTGTCCACGTATTATTATTGAACAATTCTATAATATTTATTTGATTTGTGTGCGTATTTTCTATAACCCATTTTCCGGTTACATTTTCTTGTGTCAAATAGACAAAATTATCACTATCAGTATTATCTATAAAAGTAATATTATGAAATTGTTCAAATAATGGAACAATTGTAAAATTGCTAATATAACAAGGTGCTTTTTTACCTTCACAAACCGTCCCGTTTATTTTTAAAGTGTTATTAATTACTTTTCCATAATAATTTTTGTCTTTTATATTGAAATAAAATTCATCAGTTTTTTCTATTTTCTCCCACCCACCAACATATTCTGAATATGACGTTGTATTTACATCAATCGTTCTATATATAGCTCCATGAGGTTGTAAATGTATAACATCTCTTTTGTCTTTTTCATATATTGCCCACGAACCTATAAAGGAATCTTTATGCAATGTAGATTCCATTTTCAAATTACATTTTCCATTCCTTATCGAATTAAACAAAACAGACAAATTAAACAATTTTAACAACATATATTATTAAAATTGTTTTATTTTTAATAATAAATAATATATAATGTGTTTTTCCAAGAATCTTTCTCTGGTAGTGGGTATAACAGGATTATTATCAAGTATTTATTTTTACCAAAAAAATATATATGCTTCAGTTGGAATTGGATATTTTGCGTTGATGGAAGTTTTACAATTTTTCCAGTATGATGTCATTAATCAATGTAATAATAACTACAATAAATTTCTAACATATTTGGGTTATATTCATATATGTTTCCAACCACTATTTTTCAATATATGGTTATTCGCCTTTATCAAAAATCCCAACTTTACATTTATATATTTATCATTCTTTGCTGGATTATTATTATTAAGTCGCATATTTTATGTAAAAGACAATGAATTGTGTGATGAAAAAAATGAACCATTATGTGGAAAAAAAACTTGTTCATTTTCTGGTGAAAAACATATTGCTTGGAATATTCGTTTAAGAAGTCCTGGTAAAAATTGGTTTACTCCGAGCATTGGATTGCATTTTTTTATGTGGGTAATTCCGGTATTGACTATAGTTAAATTTAAACCAATATTAGCAATGATATTAACAGGACCATATTTAGGTGTATTATTAACCAAAAACATACACGAACAACCAGCCATATGGTGTTATACAGGAATTGGACAAATGCTTATTACTTATTTTTTAATAAAATAATAAATTTAACCTAAAACTATAACATTCTCTCCAGATTGCATTACATTTTTATTGGGAGATCGGGTCTTTGCCTTGTATTTTAGATAAGAGTCTGGAATTTTTCGTTCTTCAACGATTGTTTCCCAAAATGATTGAATTTTGGGAAGAGCTGCCAAAAACCATTTTTTATTACGAGGCACATAAACACAAGAAAATATGTCTAAATACCAATAGATATTCTTGAACCATTTGTAACCATTATGATATAGTTTATTTTCTTTGAATCCATACTTTTTATAAACGTTCTCAGTAAATTCTTCCATGTATTTTTCAGAATTGTTGAATAGAGGCATGTATTCATAGACAAGTTCAACGTCATTTTTGATCAACACGATTATTAGACCTTTTTCTACTTTGTATTTGTCTTTTACATAATCAACATAAGAGTCATATTCTTTGAATTTGGTTTCAATAAAATCACATCCATCTAAATCGCACACTTCCATTTGTAGTTGCATTTGGACATAATAATCCATTTTTGGGATTTGTGTTATTTCTCGTGTTGTCGGATTTTTGATTTCAACCATTCGTCCATTATTTCTTTTTGAAGTCACGATACCATCTGGCGATGCCGCCAAATAAGGAATATTAGCATGTTCTATACATCCAAATTCTTCAACTTTGACATCATTGTAGTATTCATATAGTTTGATTGACAGCGGTTCATATTTATGTCCCCAGTTCATTGGTGCCTGATCGTTCAAATTGGGCTTTATAAACGAATCTTCTTCAAGCGGGACTTGATGGCTTTTTATTTTTTCATAGTATAATTGGTTTTGTGTGGAATTTGTGCCAAAAATTTTCCATAGATTGCTTCCTGTCAAATGTTCATTGCGAAATATATACCACTCTGTTGTTCTTTGATCAGGCTGAGGGCATTGTTTTAAATGTTTAATTTGACTTTCATGTTTATTATCAAAGTAATCAAAATTGTGCAAGTCTTTCTTATATGAACGCCAAATGTATCCATTTTTTCTAATTACTGATTCAATGATTTCGTCATATAATGTTTCAAAATCTTCATATTTTATAGTCTGAAAAGACTGATATACTTCAGATTTAAAATTTTCTTCAAATTTGTAATCTTGATATTGCATACAATCCAAATTTATTACAATATGAGAGACAACATTTTTTATTGATTCAATCAAATTTGCTTTGTCTTCTGGATTATCTATCGTTATCTCACCTTCATCCATTATTAATTAAATATAATATATAGAACTTATTATATTCAATTTTAAATTAATATGGTCAGGTTAGGCAGTTGGATTTGTGCGTTCATCATCGTGGTATCGGACACATCGGTTCCAGTGAGGTCAATTCTGATCAGTTTGACGCAGTATGTGGTCAGGGCGATCACGGCGGCGTCGGTGACTAGCGTGTGGTTGAGGTAAATTACTTTCAAGTTGTGACAGCGATACGCCAGCGCCATCACTCCCACGTCAGTAACTTGTATGCTACGGAGGCCAATTATGCGAATATAATTGCTGCAGACGCCAGCCGCCAGCGCCACCACTCCCTCGTCAGTAACTTGTGTGCTGTCGAGGCCAATATTTGACAATTTGGGACACGAGGCGGCGAGGGCCTGGACACCCACGTTGGTGACTTCTGTGTGGTTGAGGCCAATCGTGGTTAACTCGTGGCAGTTTTCCGCCAGAGCTATCACACCCCTGTCGCCCACTTGCGTGTTGTCGAGATAAATTTCTTTCAACTTGTGACAGCGATCCGCCAGCGCCTTCACGCCCCAGTTCCCGAAGGTGTTGTCCACTTGGGTGCCAGATAGTACAATCCCCTTTAAATTTGGACAGTTTTTCCCAATCGCCGCCACGCCCTCGTTGCCCACTTGGATGCAGTCGCGCAGGCTAATCATGCTCAACTCGCGGCAGCCATTCGCCAGTGCCTTCACACCCCTGTCGCCCACTTGGGTCTGGCTTATGTTAATAAACCTTAACTTGTTGCAGTTATTCCCAATCGCCTCCACACCCTCATTGCCCACTTGGGAGTTGCTGCCTATGAAAATCGTGATCAACTTGTGGCAGCCATTCGCCAGCGCCTTCACGCCCTCGTCTGTCACTCCCGTCTGGTCAATCCAAATCTTTGTCAACTTAGGGCAGTTGTTCGCGATCTCAATGGCACCGGCGTCGGCCATTCCCGTCCCGCGAAGGAAAATGTGGGTCAACATGTGACAGCTCTTCGCCAGCGCCTTCACCCCCTCGTCACTCACTTGGGTGCAGTCGCGCAGGCCAATCTTGGTCAGGTTGGGGCAGTTTTCCGCCAAGTGACTTATAATTTTATCGTTGATGTTGTTTCCTGTCATTTCTACGGAAATTAATCCTGTCTGTCCATCTAAAGTGTTTATTATAAAATCTTCTGAATGTCTTTCTTGAAATACCAATGCAGTTTTCATTCTAAGCGAATCTACAATATTTTTGGACAAGCCAACGAGCTGCTGGTCTTGGGGGAGCAAAACACCAATTTCTTTTCCAAGAGTATCTATTACCGCGTGTCGTCTTGCGTTTTTTGCTTCGTTACTCATATTCAGACCCCTAACAAATGGAGGACCGTAAGCGCGTTCTTCGAGAGGAGCGTTTAGATGAAACTCTCGTAACATTTCCTCCTCCTCAGCCGTGCCATATATACCCGTACCGTATGGAATATCGTCCTCCTCCTCCTCGGCGGCGGACCCACCAAATTGTTTGCGTGTCTTTTTACGAGTCCCTTTTTTATTAGTTTTATATGATTTTTTGTTGATAACCGGTTTTTGTCTTTTCTTGCTCTGTTGTTTTTTCCTTTTTTTATTATTTATTTTATTTTTGTTATATTTAGATTTTGTTTTTCCCATCAATTATATATATATAAATAAAACAAATCTTAGTTTCCATAAGTCTGTTTTTTTTGTTTTTCGTTTACTTTTTTTTTGTATAGTTGATAAATTTTTGTTTAATGTAAATCTTATTATATTCAATTTAAATTAATATGGTCAGGTTAGGTAGTCGGAGGCGGCGGCGGTGAAGGCGGCGGAGTTATCGGAGGATTACCATTTAACATCTGTAAAAAACGATCTCCATTACTAGAAATAATTACATAATTACCACTATTAAAAGGTAAGTTTGTTTCTTCTGCTGCTCCTGCTCCTGGTGTTGGTGCTTCTGCTTCTTCTGCTGCTCCTAATCCTTGTGCTAATTGACCCGGAAAAGGAGCATTAGGGCGTGAAGATTCTTCATTGATTGGTCTAAAGGAATATGGCGGCAGGTCACGCACGCCGTCATTAAGATTTATACGAGAAATTTCTTCATCATCAGAGCCAAATTCACTAAAATTGGGACTGCCGTTCCCACTCCCACTCCCGCT
>Ga0163109_10003083_pt1 | contig 12781 bp, 5 predicted proteins | sample CRUFie1St13metaG_FD_108704 | JGI IMG/M metagenome (GOLD analysis project Ga0163109, IMG submission 108704) | Marine microbial communities from the Costa Rica Dome - CRUD Field 142mm St13 metaG | ecosystem: Environmental > Aquatic > Marine > Oceanic > Photic zone | place: Costa Rica: the Eastern... | reverse complement strand
ATCGTTACTAAACGATTTTGTTTTCTTTGAGATATTCGATTGTGTCAACACATCCCCCTAGTTTTTTACCATCAACCACCACTTGTGGGAAGGTTGATCCTTTTCCAAATTCATCAATAAAAGATTTTTTGTCAAAGTGTTCATTTAAATTATACACTACATAACTCAGTTTTGTCAAGTCCATAACCTGTTTTATCTTGTCACAATGAGGGCAACCGTCCTTGGTGTAAACTGCAAAGTTCATATTTGTTGTTAAATAATGATTTATAAATTTAATGATTTCTTATTATATCATGAACCTTCAAGTGCAGCAACCTTTGCTTCAAGAGTTTCAATTTTTGCTATTGCTTCTTTTAATGCTGCGGTTAAAACAGGTATTAGTTTTGATTGATCTACTTGTTGATAAATGGGATCACCTATTGATGTTGCTAATCCTACATTAACATCTGACTCTGTGGCAACAGCATCTTTTTTACCAATAGTTGCCCTAGAACCAGGTGTAGCTTCTTCAATTTCATGTGCAAAAAATCCATCACAAACACCCAAATTAAGATTATTTTTCCATTTGAATCTTCTTGGTTTTAATAATTTTACTTTCTCTATACCATCAGTTATCAAAACTTCATCTTGTTTTAATCTATAATCAGATGTTCCACCATAAGTAACAGCTGATCCATCTGTTGTTATTGAACCACGAGATGCATAAGTTGCACCATTACCAAATTGTATTAGTTGTATTGGATCAGCACTACTACTAATATTATTCCAACATATTAAAGGGTTGTGCTGTCTATTACCCTCAGATTTCAAGACACAAGTATTTCCTGCTGATCTCACACCTAAACCACTTTCATTTATTAATTGTCCAGTTGATTTGATAGCTACCAATCCAGATGATGTGATTCTCATTTTTTCTAAAGAAGAACCAGATGCGTTTGTATGGAATATCAAACTACCACCTTGAGTAGGGTTCATGATATTACCGTCATCACTATCATTTTCTATGAATAATGATAAGGGTTGATTCCCATTTGTGCGAGTTAAACGCATAGAGGTGCTGGCATTTGAATTAGCGTTACCTGCTATTACATTAAAGGTTGTTCTACCTTGAGATGCGTTACCTTGAATATTAAAACCATCAGCGTTACCTGTTCCCAAGTAACTAGTTGTCACCCCAGTTTGTCCGATGCGAAGTCTTTCTACTCCTTCTGTTGTTACTACAAATCTTCCGTCTGTTCCAGTATCAATTACTTCTACCTTTGTATCACCCTCTTCAATTTTATCTCCAATGGTAACACCTGATTTTAATGCAGTTGCTAAATCTTGAACTATTACTTGTGTGTATACTTCCTTTGCACCAGCACCTCTATGAGCATCAACTCCTAAAGCATAATCAAATTTATTACCACTACCATCAGCTGGACTAGTTTCAAAACTTTGTTCTATTCTAAACCACGTTTCAGAGGTCAAATTTACTATAGCATCTCCACGAGACCTGTCTGTGCTATGGGAAGTTATATCTCCTAGACTCGTAGCTGTAAATCCAGAAAACTGACTACTTCCATAAACATAATTTGTAGTTCCACTGAAGTTTTCATTTGAATTGTAAGCTAATCTCGCTTGAAACTCATCAACATGCATTGCAGGAGCACTAAAGTTTATTGCGTAACTTCCAGCTGGTAATGAAAATTTACCATCAGTCGCACTGGTGATACCAACAGAATTGGGGTCAGTTATTGTATTTAAATCTCTTACTAACCAGGTGTCTACATTAGAAACTACACCACCATTAGTACTCTCTGGTTTTTCATCCTGTATGATTGCAATTTTAGTTGTTCCAGAACCACCAGAACCACCAGAACCACTAGTCTTATAAGAAACACTTATTGTTCCAGCATCAAAAGCATCCTGATTGTTCTGGTTCATTATTGTTACTTTTAATCTTTCTACCGCCCCACTTACTGAAGATAAAGAACCTCGTGCATGACATCCACCAGAGTTAGCCTTTCTAAATTCGCCAATTTCTGTGTAAGAACTAGAAGATGCCTTATTGATGATCATCGAACCGTGAAACTCGGATGAACCAGAACTACCGAAAATTGCAAACCCGTTTGTGGAATGTGCTTCATCACTTCCATTCGTATTCTCAGAGTTACTTACATATCCAGATGCGATCCAAGTATTACTGTATCCTAATTGCACTAACATATCATTATTTGCATTTAGAGATACACCTTTAAACATCACAGTAATTTCAAGTGCATCTGAAGGAATACCAGTAAATTCTACTTCTGTCCCTGTTGCTGATTTCTCTGATAACAATACAAATGAACTACCACCAGATCCTGAACCACTTGTTGCAGTGTGCTTGATGATATAACAGAGAGCATAGTATGGTGGTAGGTTTTTATTAGTGCCAGAGACACCTTCATTATTCATACTGAATGTGTCAGCAGGGTATCCACCAGCACCACCATAATTAACAGTAGTTGAACCACCACCTGGAAAATATTTCTTACCATCAAAACTAGTTGTGTGTTTGTGCTCAACTACCACAGCATCAGCACTACCACCAGTTGAACCAATACCAACTTCAGGATATGCTGATTCAGCAGCAACATCATTAGCACCAATGATAAACCTGTCCCTTAAATCAGGAACATTAGTACCAGTAATTGATTGAAGGGTTGTTGTTTCTGCTACAGAACCATCGCAAAGTTGATATTCATCAGGTATAGAAGCAATAGAACCAGCCCAAGCAACAATAGTACCTACAGGATCTGATGACCCTCCTCCTCCACCAGAGATACCAGTTAGATTTGATCCATCACCATAATATTTGAAGGCAGTTACAATACCTGCCACTGCTAATTTTGTATTATTTTGTGTTCCTATGGCAGCATCAGGATTTGTGGTTCCGATACCAACACCATTTGATGTGATGCGAAGTCTTTCACTACCTCCAGTTGTAACTGCAAGTGAATCAAAAGCAGGATGATGAATATAAGTATTATTATCGTCAGCTAAAATTAAATGTCCTGAATTGTTTATCTTTAACTTATCAGATCCATTTGTATTAAATCTAATAGTGTCATTAGACTCAAATCCAATAAATGTATTAGTATCTCCTTGATGATATATGTAATCATCTATGGTTAATGAAGTAGCAGTTACAATTCCTGAAAAAGTAGCATTACCTGCTGCTGTGATGCGAAGTCTTTCATCTCCTTCTGTTACTACTTTAAAGTGTCCATCAGATCCTGTATCAACCACCTCCGCAGATGTATTACCTTCTTCAATTTTATCCTGTGCACCACCAGAACCACCAGAACCACTTGATGCAGTGTGCTTAATAATATAACAAAGTGCATAATAAGGTGGTAGGTTTTTATTAGTGCCACTTTCTCCAATAGTATTTTTTGCACTGGTAAAATCTTGTGCATCTCCTGTGGTACCTGTATTATTAGCGTTACCGTCAGTACCTACACCAAAGTTTCTAGGCTCAGCATATCCAGCACGAGAAACATAATTATCAGTGGTATGTCTATGAGATACCACCACTGCGTCTGCAGAACCACCAGTAGAACCAATACCAACTTCAGGATACTCTGATTCAGCAGCAACATCATTAGCACCAATGATAAACCTGTCCCTTAAATCAGGAACATTAGTAGTACCTATAATTGTTTGTAGTTCTGATGTTGATGCTACAGCACCATCACAGAGTTGATATTCATTAGGTATAGAAGCAACAGAACCAGCCCAAGCAACAATAGTGCCTACAGGATCTGATGTTCCTCCAGCATTTATACCTGTTAAATTTGAACCATCACCGTAATATTTGTTTGCAGTTACAATACCTGCTACAGCTAAGGTTGTATCAGTTTTACCCGACATATTAGAATCAGGATCTGTGGTTCCGATACCAACTTTACCATCTCTGGTGATCCTCATTCTTTCTAATGGATCAGCAGAATAATTTCCAGCAGATTTTGTCCAAAAAGTTATTGCTTTCCTAGCGTAAGTTCCATTACTAGTGAATTGAATTCTAGCAGAATCACCATCACCAATTAAACGTCTAGAAGCAATTTTTGGGGCTTCACCATTATCTGCATGAAACAATAAATCAACTTCTACATTTGCAGCATTATTTGCACTTCCCAATCTGATAGCTGGATTTCTATTATTAATTAACTGATCACCTTTAAATATTAAATCACCTCTACCTTCAAAACGAGCAGTACCAAATCCAACATTTAATAATTCTCTTGGTTCTAAGGTTCCAATGCCAACTGATCCAATACCTGTGATACGAAATTTTTCTGTTCCTTCAGTCTCAACTATAAATCTTCCTGATGTGCCCGTATCAACTACCTCTGCCTTTGTATTACCTTCACTTATTTTATCACTTGAAACGGTGACATTTGAATCAATGGTTCCTTTGAATGTACCATAGTATTCATTTGCGGTAACAATACCAACAGCTAAAACAGCAGTATTTGAGGAGGTAACTGGATCATTAGGATTTGTGGTTCCAATACCAACATTACCTGTTGATGTGATACGAACTTTTTCCGTGCCAGTGGTGGTAAAAGTTAATGCACCATCAGTTCCCATGATATGATTTACTCTATCTGAGGCATCACGAAGAACCATCTCAAAATCACCGTTAGATCTCTGGTAAAATCCTGCTCCATCTGATACATCAGTGTCTATTCTAAATCTCCAAAGACCTTCATTTGATGGTAAATAAGTTGGTGCAGTAGCATAAATTTGTAAAGGTGCACTGGGAAATCTGGCTCCAATCCCAACACTTCCTATTCCCGTAACATTAAAAGATTGTGTTCCAACACCCACCTGTAATTTATTAATAGGTTGTTCGGTTCCAATGCCAACTGATCCAATACCTGTGATACGAAATTTTTCTGTTCCTTCTGTTGTAACTTTAAAGTGTCCGTCTGTGCCTGTATCAACTACTTCTGCAGAGGTGTCTCCTTCTTGTATTTTATCTGTTATTACACCACCAAGACTTGAAGCAGGAATCCAATCTAGAGCAGTACCAGTAGAACTTAAAATAGATCCAGCAGCTCCTACATGCCCATCAGCATCTTGTAAACCACCAGTTATCTTTACTCCGTCAGTAGTAGTTCTAAATTTCTCGTTTCCCGAATAATAAATTTTTACAAGAGAATCTTTATCTGCTACTAAGGCATGCTGAGTGGTTCCACCCTCACTATGAGTATTTAATTGTAATGCAATCGACTCAACAGCACCTGCTACTCCTGTTCCTTTTAATCTTAATCTTTGTGCATCATTATTAATTTGAAGGAAATTAGGATTTTTAATAGTAATTATAGAATTGTTTGATGATAGTAAACCATCAACTTTAATATCAGATCCAAATGTTGATATACCAGTAACGTTTACGTCATCTAATTCAGTGAGACCATCTACATCTACATTACCAGTGAATGATGCAGAACCAGTAGAATCAATACGAAGTCTTTCAGTTCCTTCAGTCTCAACTATAAATCTTCCTGATGTGCCCGTATCAACTACCTCTGCCTTTGTATTACCCTCTTCTATTTTATCAGAGGTACCTAAACTACTATTACCTGATAAAGATTCAAAACTTGCCTCACCACTTGAATCTACCGTTAGAACATGACCTTGAGTTGGAGTACCATTATTATCTTTAAGAACAACATTTATACCTGGTATACTAAACTTTGTTATGTTTGAATCACCAAGGATTATTTGATTACTCATTGTTGCAGAGGAGACATCCACACCACTTCCGATTATTATATTATTACTTCCAGTCGTTAAAGTATTTGCAGTCGAACTTCCTATTGCAATATTATTGAAAGCTGTATCTACATTATATAAACTTCTATATCCAACAGCTATGTTATATTCACCAGTGGAGTAAGGAGATGAATTTCTACCAAATCCAGATTGATAACCAAGATATATGTTATGATCACCTGCATTATTTCTTCCAGCTCGATATCCAATACCAATTCCACCTACTTGACTACCACCTCTTGCCATTGTAAAATTACCTATTCCTATCAAATCTGTTCCACCTAACCATGCGGACTCAGCACCAATTCCAATTACTCTTGTACCACTCCCAAAATTAGATGCTGCATGCCTACCAATCGCAATACATTCAACTGCACTAGTGAATGTTCTTCCTGCCATATCACCTATCGCTACATTACGATATCCACTACTCATAGATCTCCCTGCTTCCCATCCTATAGCAACATTTTGATATCCTGAAGTTAGATTTGGTAAAACTTCAGCTCCTACTCCAACATTTTTATAACCAGAATTACAAGCATCACCTGCCATATGACCGATAAAAGTATTATCATCTCCAGAATTTATTTGTTCACCTGCCTGATAACCGAAAAGTGTATTTCTAAAAGTATCAGTGTCAAGATTTAGACCAGCATCCGTTCCCCCGACAGTGTTCTCTTGGGCATCAGATTCAAGTGTAGTTCCACCACTAGAAGCATCAATCCAATTCAATTGAGTACCAGTGCTACTTAAAACCTGCCCAGAAGTTCCTAACTGCCCATCTTTATCCTGTAAACCACCAGTTATCTTAACACCATCACTTGTAGTCTCAAATCTTTTAGTTCCAGCACCATACAATGAAACATAATCAGAGGAATCTGATGTTAATAAACTATTATTGGTGCTAGCCTGCTCTATAAAGAATCCTTGAGTAGTGCCAGTGCTTCCAACCCAGAATGGCACATTTGAATTAGAATCAAATGTTATATAAACAGCATCTGCTGTTTGTTTTAGATGAAGAATACTGCCTGGACTATTTGTTCCCAATCCCATACGTCCACTTGCATCGATGCGAGCTCTCTCAATACCCTCAGTCTCGACTAAAAAGTGACCATTTGATCCAGTATCAACTACTTCTGCTTTTGTATTACCTTCACTTATTTTATCTGTTATAACACCAAGACTAGAGGCAGGAATCCAATCTAAAGCAGTGCCAGTAGAACTTAGTATAGAACCAGCAGCTCCTACATGACCATCCTCATCTTGAAGTCCACCACCAATTTTAACACCATCAGAAGTGGTTTCAAATCTTAATGTATTATCATATCTCAATTCAACACGTCCATCACTGTAGAATCTTGCCATATCCTCAGTTTCAGCAGCATTTCTTATTGAAACTTCATTGGATAATATAACAAGATCTCCTGTTCCAGTATCTCGAATGTAACTGTGTTGATCTGGCGAACTTGAATTAAAGGGAGAATTGCCATGATATATTTCTAAATCTCCACTATCTCCAAATTTTATTTTTGCATCATCAACGAACTTAATAGAATTATCTGATTTATCAAATGATATTGATGATATTCCACTATTACCATGAAACTGAACATCACCTTTAAATATTGAATCACCACCTGCATTAATACGAAATCTTTCAACACCCTCAGTTGTGACTTTAAAATGTCCGTTTACACTATCATCAACTACTTCCGCTTCAGTATTACCCTCAGTTATTTTATCAACAGATGTAACACCTGCATCTCCTTTCTCTCCCTTTGTAGAATTATCTTCACCTTTTACACCTTTCTCACCATCGTCACCTTTCTGTCCTTTATCACCAGTGGTTCCTTTATCTCCCTTTTCACCCTTCTCTCCTTTTTCACCCTTGTCACCAGGATCTGGTACTCTAACCCAAGCGTATCCATTCCATCTCCACACACTTGAACCAACTGTGTGAGTACTATTTAATACTGGATTATTAGGAAAATTTATTGCCATATTTTATTTATCACTCATTTTTAAATCTAACTCCACCATAAAATCACAGCACCAGGACCACCAGCAAATCCACTTCCTGAACCTGATCCACCACCACCTGAACCAAAGAATCCAGCAGCAGGAGCAGAGTTAGAAGAAGGTCTTCCAGTTTTTCCATCAAATGCATTAGTATTAGGGAGAGAACTCACATCACCAAAAAATGGTATTGATGAAATTGCACTGTATTCTAAAGAAGCATCAACAGGAAATATTCCTCTTTGATTATCTTTCAAATCTGATTGATTATAATAATGATTTGCAACTCCTCCAGGTTTATTCTGTCCACCACCATCAGATCCAGAACCAGCACCACACCAAGGTCTTATTGAGTTTCCACCTTCATATGGATGTCCTGGTCCACCACCAGTAGCACCATTTGTTCCATCAACACTATTAGTTCCAGTACCACCCCTATCTCTAACTCCATATATGTATGATCCGTGCGATTCATCTATAATACCATATCCACCGTGACCTGCTTTAGATGTTCTCCAATCAGGACTACTTACTTGAACTCCTCCTGTTGCTCTCATCACCTCGGTTCCATTTATAGTTAAGTATGAATCTGCCCCACTTGAATACTGACCACCACCATTACCACTACGAGCAAATAATGACTGTCCAGAATAATTTCTAAGATCTAATTTTGCGAAAGCGAATCCACCGCCACCGCCACCATCACCAGCTCCAACTCCGTTTCCACCTGCTCCACCACCAATTAATACAGCATAAACCCATTTTAAATCACTTGGGATCGTAAAAGTATCTTGAGAATATGCATAATAATTATTATCATATGATCTTGAAGCACCTGAACCTGAGTAAGATTTAATATCTGTTGCTGTTAAAATTAATCCTTTTCGATTATTCCATACCCAATAATTACTTGCCGAACCATGACTATATGAATTGTTTGAAGAACCTGCTAGGTACGATGGTGAGTCAACTAACTCAGAGTCTACAGATGCATGATCATTTGTTCTCCAATAATCACCAACACGTATCCCTAATGTGTCACTATATCGCCAAGTTCCAGATTGATTGATTGCAATATTTCCATGAAGTTTATCTATCTCTTTCCAAGTGCTATTTACTTTAACATATGTTGTCGTATAAGTGGTTGTGCTTATACCTCCTACTGGTGTAGGATTTGCTGATCCAAAAGTTTGAAACGTCGCAGGAAAACCATTTATGACTGAATCATCTGTGCTTACATTTTTTGATGATACAGATACATATGGAAATCCATTATTAACAAAATCTAAAGTTAATAAATCACCACTAGTTTTGACTGCCATTTTCTACCTCCTCCTCTGGGTCAACTTCTTGAGCTTTCTTTAATTGCTTAAGATAATTTTCCATAAGAAAATTTACTTTTTCTTGAGTTGGTTGCAGTTCCTCTTCACTGTGCAAAAACACTGTGGTTTTTTCATCCAAAAAGACTCGGATAATCCAATTTCCTTTACTTTGTTCGTATGATTCGAGTATTAAATGATCCATTATACTTGTGTGATTGTTGGTGCGTCAACGTAGGCACTATATGTAGAACCTCCATATACAAATACTCTTATTTTACATTTACCTGCTTTAGGAGGAACAAATGAAATTGATATTTGTTCCCAAGTATCAGCAGCAGCTGTCATAGAAGTTATTACATCGCTTGTTAAACCAATGTCAACATCATTTTCATCTTTCAAAGCACCTAATTGTACAGTCATTCCAGTATTGGTTCTTCTCACCCAGATTGATGCAGTTACCTGTGTTGATGCTGCGACAAAAGACTCAATAAAGACTCTACTAAATGGTTTGTTAGCATTGTAATCTGTTGTTAATGTACTTAATTTCCAAGCCAACCCAGAATTTACATATCGAACTGTTGACTCAGAGAACATCGTAGCATTGTTAAAATATATTCGATGATCACCTGCAGCTCCATTATAATTATGAAACGCTAGATATGAAATATCGTTTAGAAATCTATTACTTGCTCCACTTTGAATAATAAAATTACCAGTATAATTAGTCCAAGTACAATCTCTCACTATTGTAAATCCTCCCCCATAACCTTCATTTCTAAATCGATGCCATGAATCATCCCCATCATCAAAAGTACAGTTAAGAAAAGAATAAGATGCATTATAACTAGCACTACTTCCTTGATTACCTCGAATATCTCTCATCGTGCAATTTTTAAACACTGTACCTTTACGCTTCATTCCTGATAGATAAGAACCCCTACTTCCTTGATTTGAGAAATTATTTTGGCGAATTAAAGTACAATTATCATATGTTGTGCTATCTCCCTTATAATCTTGGAAATTTGGATCACCACCTATCAAAAAACAATCTTTAAAGGAAGATGGTCCAGTTCCATTTATATTGACATTACCATATTTACCACCAACTATTGTACATTTTTCCAAATTAACAGCACCATCATCGTAATTTTGAATAAAGTGAAAACAACGAGAAGAGCTTATTCTTGAAATATTCACAATACGATGATTATTAAAATTAAACAATATAACTCCATCAGTACTTGACATACCATCTACTACTGTATGACCAGTTTGTGTTGACATATCAGTTTCATTCCATCCACCACTTATTGTTACTCCATTTGGGAATGAAAATTTACTTGTAGAATTAAAATAAAACCAATAACTATAAGATCCAAAATGAGAAGCAGCTAATAATGATAATGCTGGTCTATGATAAGTTGTTACAGTCTCAGATGTACCTGAATATTTTAAAGTAGACAGTGTTACTTTATCAGTTCTGTATGGGTGATTTTCTCCAAAAAAGACAAAATTACCTACAATATCAGAGACCGTATAATGTTCGACTGCATTTACATTATCATTTGATTTTGATATAACACTATTAAGAGTCAAAGCAGTCGGGCTAGATGATGCCTGACAAGCCATTATTTGATCAACGTAAATATCATAATCATAAACAACATTCGCATCAATATGAAGTGCGACTGAATTTATATTATTACTTAAATTAGTTCCAAAATCTTTTACTATCTCAAAATTCCAATGAGAATCACCACCACTTCGAGTAACAGGTATTGAATGAACTACCACATCTCCATTACTATCTGAGCACAATTTAATGCTGATAAAATTATCATAAGCTTGATCAGGAAGATTATAACTATATCCAACCTTAAAACAAATTTGTTGGTAAGAACTTAAATCTAAAGTGCTTGGTAATTGATAGTAAGCTGCTTTCCCTGAAGCACCAAATTGATTACTACTATTTGTAACAGATATTTTTGCACCATTTTGAGCAAAATTATAACAACTATAATCTGAGTAATTACCAAAAAGTTTATTACCTACTCCACCATTTACATTTGCGTTAGCAGATATCCATTGTTGTGCTCTACCAGCACAAAAAGCAATTTCTTTCGTATAAGCTGATGTTAACTTTACGCAATTATATTTTAGGTTAATATAAACTGTAAAGGTCGTTGAATTATCAGTCCAAGTATCACTTGAAGTATTTACTGAAACTGTAAATTGTGTTGTGCTGGTTACTGTTGCCTCATGAACACCTTGTAAATTACTAACAGCACTACCAACTGTTGATATGAAAACAGGATCTCCTGTAGTTAATCCGTGAGCACTTGGACAATTAATGGTTGTAGTGCTACTTCCTTTTACACCAGTGCAACTACTTACTTGATCGACAATACCTCCTCCTTTTGGTTTTGCAGTCCAAGTTCCATTACCTAGTGAAGTAAAGTCAGGAGATTTTATAATTCTTACTTCGTCACCATCTGCCAATGTACTTGTGCCGAAATTATTACCAGCAGCGGTTCCATTAGGTCCACTAGTTGCTAGACTTAATCTTCGGTTTGCAAAACTGTTTCCAGATTTACTGTTATCACCATTTATTGGATCTACGTACCAAATTGCCATTAGTTCACCTCCTCCCCATATTTATAATAGACACTAAAAACTCTCCATTCATATTATGGTTTACCATGAATAGATTTTTGTACATTGTAGTTGTTTAATACCTCTGCAGCTGTCAATTCTTTCTGGAAATAGTATCTATGCATAGAAATATCACCCCTAAATACTTGACTACCATTTCCAGCAGCTCCACCAATATACAATCTTGATTTATGTGTATAACTTGTAGATGCAACACTAGCAAAACTACTATTTGTAGAAGACATATTAAGACTTCCATCTATATAAACCGATTTTTTCCCAGTAGAACCATTTAAGGTAATAGCAAAATGATACCAGTCGGTGTTTGTAGCCCAATCAAAATTGGAATTTGGCATCACACCCGTCATTGTATGTTGAGTGCCACTAGAATCATGATTAGCAACACCCCACCAGGCATTAGTACTATTGTATCTCCAAACATAAAACCAATGTTGAGTTGCAGAAAATTGTCCATTTCCAGCCCCATATGGTTGTTTATTAACTGACATTACTATTGGAGTAGTTGAATGAGTTCCGTAAGCACCAGCACCTACTCTAGCATTTCCTAAATCATATGGTCTAACCCAACCATCCCAACTCCAAGATCCCCAAGTAGCAGAAAAGTCGGAGTTTTCAGTACCTACTCCATAACCACCGCCTGATGGTCTTCCATCAAATGTAAAATAAGCAGTATTATTTCCAGAAGGAGCTGTATAATATATTGATGAATCTGCATTATTATTGTGTTGACCTTGCTGCCACTGAGCACTGTTACCACTACTACCAGTGTTAAAAAAACCATAACCAGGCGGGTTGTTTAAATCAGCTTTGGGCACATATCCTATTCTATCATAAGGGGAGAGTGTACGACTACTACCACTCATTACGTTGCTATTATTAGCATTCATATAATAATATAATCCATCAGTGGTAATTTGTGGTGGACTAGAAGCAGCTCCCAATAACATCTGTTGAATAGGTGT
>Ga0163109_10003077_pt1 | contig 12790 bp, 10 predicted proteins | sample CRUFie1St13metaG_FD_108704 | JGI IMG/M metagenome (GOLD analysis project Ga0163109, IMG submission 108704) | Marine microbial communities from the Costa Rica Dome - CRUD Field 142mm St13 metaG | ecosystem: Environmental > Aquatic > Marine > Oceanic > Photic zone | place: Costa Rica: the Eastern... | reverse complement strand
TGACAAATATGACATTCTTTATTTAATTCAAATTTAGCTAGTTTTGTAGAAATTTCTTCTATATTAATTTCATCTAATTCTTCTTCAGATGAATAATGTTCATTAATGCTTAGTGTGTCTAAATCAATATTCCAAGAACTAAGATCTTGATTAAAATTAAATGCGCCTAAAAATATACTTTCCATATTTGTAACATTAAATATATTCCAATTACTAATATCTTGATTAAATAATTCTGCATAATAAAACATTCCTTCCATATCTGTAACATTTGAAACATCCCAATTATTAAGAGGTGGATTAAACGATTTAGTATTCCTAAACATTTCGTGCATATCAGTAACATTTGAAACATTCCAGGCTATATATTTACTCCCATCTTCTTTAGTAATTTCTTTTGTATTAATATCTTGATTAAATAATTCTGCAGAACAAAACATACCTACCATACTAGTAACACTAGATGTATTCCAATTTGAAATAGGTTGATTAAATGATTGTGCATAACAAAACATACTATCCATATTTGTAACATTTGAAACGTTCCAATTATTAAGAGGTTGATTAAATGATCTTGCACGATTAAACATACCAATCATATTTGAAACATTTGAAACGTTCCAATTATTAAGAGGTTGATCAAATGATGTTGCATAACAAAACATACTATCCATATTTGTAACATTTGAAACGTTCCAATCACATATAGATTTATTAAATGATTTTGCATTATAAAACATACGTTTCATACTTTTAACATTTGAACCTATAAGCCAAGCTGTGTACTTACTTCCATCTTTCCTAGTAATAGTTTTTGTGTTAATATCTTGGTTAAATGATTTTGCATTCTCAAATATACTTTCTATATTTATGACATTTGAAATGTCCCAATTACTAATATCTTTATTAAACAAATTTGCCCTAAAAAACATATGTTTCATATTTGTAACATTTGAAACATTCCAAGCTATATATATATCGCCATTCTCTTTAGTAATTTCTTTTGTATTAATATCTTGATTAAATGAATATCCATAATAAAACATTTTTTCCATATTTGTAACATTTGAAACATCCCATCCAGATATATCATCATTAAACTCAATTTTATCTTTAAATAAATTACTCATATCAGTAACATTCGATACGTCCCAGGAAATAATATGACCAAATTTATTAATAGCTTCATTTTTATCACTACACCATAAATCAACAGCATTTTTTATATTATCATTAGTTATAACAATTACCATTTTTATATTAATAAATTTATTATATATAAAAAAAATAATTTTCAATTTTAAAATAATTATAAATAATATTTGAAATGCTAGTTTTAATGACAAACAAAGATCATTGTTTATTCATTAAAGAAATATATATATTTTTAATATTCAAATGGCTTTTCAAAATTAATTAAACATGCTTTCGCTACATTAATTTCATTTTTTTCAGGATCTTGTTCTTCTAATTTGATATAATTCTCTTTCTCAAGATTAGGTTTTGATTTTTCAAAATCTTTTATTATATCATATTTTTGATCAAGTTCATCTTGTTTATATCCTCTATATTGACTTTGGTAATAATCATTTAACAAGTCAATATAATCATGACGATCGTTTCTTTTAGGCTTAAAAACACCTTTTATTAAATTATAATTACTAATATCTAAAGTATCATTACTTTTAGAAATATAAGTATAATTTTCGTAACCTTTATCACACCAAGTAAAAGATGCTAAACAATTACCTGAATATACATATTTCACCGTGACATAAATCACCACGATCTGAAGTGATAATGATACCATAATTTTCAGGAAATTTAACTTTAGTCATTAATCCTTTTTCATCAATTTTTTCTCCAATTTTAAATCCATTATCTTCAAATATTAGTTTTAATTCATCATTTGGAGTTGGTATACATTCTCCTGAAGGACGACTGATAGATGCTCCCATTTTATAAAAATAAATTAATTTGTAATACGAATTGTTATTTTATTTTATATTATTAGTTACAAGATTTAATAAATAGAAATTAAGAAACAATTTATTTTTCAATTTTTTTAATGATATTAATTAAATAATTAAAATTATTTAATTAATATATAAATAAATTACATAATACATTCAAAAAATATGCAAATATTTTATTCATTTAATGGTGGTTTTTATACAAAATTCATTCTTATGTGCTTATTTTTTACAAAATTTTATTTTAATTACATATTAAATTATAAGTTCCTTCTACTAATTTTTTATCTATTTCTAGTGTGTTTTGATCAATATTATTTATATCTAAAACTTGTGGATTGTCAATAAGTTTCATTGATACTGAATAAATCCATCTTATCATATAATTATAATTATTAATGCTATTTATAAAATTATCATTTTTTTCTAAAAATATAGTTCCTATAATGTTTTCAAGAATTTTAATTTTTTTTTTTTCATCTTCTTTAATTTCATAATTAGTTTTAATATGACCTATTAATACCTCTAAATAAAAATGGATATCATTCTTAATTTTATTATCAAAACAATCGATTTTATAAAGATAATTTTCAATTTTATACATTTTTTACTTTTGTTTTATATTGAGTTATATTACTTATTAAATAATATTCTTATATAATTAAAATTTCAATTTTTTTTAATTAAGTGGTTTCTCACAAACTAATTTACATTTATCAGCAATACATTTTTTTTCACAATACCATTTATCTAAGCCAACATATTCTAATAATAAATGAATAAAAACTCCGGTAAAAAATAAAACAATTTGTAAAAAATAGTTTTTCTTATACTTTTCTAAAACTTCATCTATCATTTCATTATTTTCAATATTATTAATTTTTACTAATATTTTGAATATTAAATTTCCTAATATTGATGTTATAACACCTATAATTATACTTTCTAAAATTAAATCCTTCATACTATATATATTATTTAAATTATTTTTATAAATTTTCCTTAATTTTATTAAAATTTTTTTTTTCTTTTACATATACTCTAATAATATTCTCTTCAAATTTATCTGGTTTCAAAAACAAAAAATTATTATTTACAATTTCATAATTTTCATACAAATAAACAAAATTTAATGGATTTTTATCATTCATACTATAATTTAATTTAATATTATCTATTATAATTTCCTCTGAATTATCCAAATTTTTTTCAAAACTATCCCCCTCATAAACTATTTTATATAAATCACGATTTTTAATTCTTTCTAATAATTTTAAAGATCTTTCATCATTAAATAAATAACACATATCTAAAATATTATCTGTTATTTCACACATCTTATTTACATTTAATATTTTATTTACTAAATTTAACTTCTCATCTAATATTTTTATTATATCTAATACCATATACTCTATTGCCCTAACTACACTATGTGTATAAATTTGCTTATGTAACTTATACCTTGTATAATATAAATCTGATATGTCAAATGAACATTTACTTGGAAAACATATTTTATTATCTATAACTCTCGCTTGATCTATTAACCTCATTACATCAAAAGAATATGCTAAACCGATATTATAAGTATCCCTTACTATATAATCAAACTTATCACAATCTAAACCATTTATTTTATTACAAACTATCTGATATAAAAATGAATCATTTATATTTGGATCAATCATACGTTTTATAATATTTATTTCTTCTTCTAGTAAACCAATATTATATTTTTTTACTATATATTCAAATAATTTACATGATCTATATTCATGATGTCTAAAGTCACTATCAGGTATTTTTTTACTCAAAAAATGATTATCAAAAAAATGACTAAAACTAACATGACCTAAATCATGTATTAATCCAGCTACCTTAACTAACAAAATCATTCTATCTGTGATATTTAATTCTGGTTGCTTATTTTTTAATGCTTCTATCATATAACCACTTAAATATGATACTCCTAAACTATGCTCAAATCTATTATGAGATGCTCCAGGAAAAACATAATAACATAAACCTAATTGTTTTATATTTCTTAATCTTTGAAATTCTACAGTATCTATAATTTTTAATAATAAATTATCAAATTTCATGTATTTATGTATTTGATCAAAAATTACTTTCATACTCTAATTTATAAATTAATTTATATTTTAATCCGATATTATATCAGATATGTCATCACTTAACATATCTATTTCTATATTATTTTCATCTGATTTTATTGATAATATATCAATATTTGAATTACAAATATCAGAATCTACTGAAATATCTTCTATCTTATCATCATCTGATATAATTAAAATATCTTCTATTTTTTCATCATCAATTAACATATTTTGTATATTTTCACTTAATTCATTAATATCAAATTTATTATCAATTTCAGATGAAATTATTTTAGGAGTATTAGATTTTTCATCACATAACTGATTAATTTTTCTAAATAAATCACTAATATAATCTTTATAATTAATATTACAAACTTTTTGAATATAATTTAAATAATCATTTGAATCGACTATAGAATATAAATGATTTTTATCAGTTGTATTAATCTTTTCACATATAGATATAATATTTTGAAATAATAAATCTATATATTTATCTTTATCATTTGTTATTTCATAAGGAGATGGTACATAATCATCATAATTATTTTTTAATTTATAATATAAATAATTAATTTCTTTTGAAAAATTATTATTTTTAGAATCTAAAATTATTTTATAATTATTAGTTTTACTCATTTTAATTTTATCTCTTAATTTATTCTTTAATACTTTTCTATATTTTTCTTCATAAGTTTCTTTAAGTAAAGTTAGATTATACTGATTATTATTTTTTTTAAGTATTAAATCTAAATGTATATTTTCAATTGGATTTAAATATTTTTTTATAATTTCTTCTTTTAAATCATAAAATATATTTAAATTTTTTTTTATAAAATCTTTCATTTTTAATTTTGATTTTTTATTTTTAAAATCATTATTTTTAAAATCAATAAAATTTATTATTATTGTCATAGTAATATTATATTAGAATTCTCTATGTCGTTTTTCTTCATCATTTAAATTTAAAAAAAATATAGATAAAGAAAAAAAAATAAATAAAAATAAAAAAAATCTTATATATTCATCATTATTAATTATCTTATAAATATCCATATATATATATATTAATTATATAAATTTAATAATTTGTTAATATAAGCTTCTGAATCTAAATTTTCTTCATTAACATTATTATTTACTGGTTCTAAATTTACTTCAGGACTTTGTTTATTATGTACAGATTTGTTTTCAATTTTATAATAATTAACATTACAATTTACATCACAATTCATAAATATTGATAAAACTAAATATGCAAAAAAGAAACTAATTATTATTATAAAGATTAAATGTGATTCATGAATATATATCATTTATATAAATAAAGAAATTAATTTAAATATATATATATATATGCTGTATACTTATAATAATTATTTTTTAGAAAAGTATAATTATAATATTGACAAAAATATATATGATAAAATATATAAATATTCAAAAAATAATATATATAATTTATTTACTAAATTTAATGAAAGAGAAATTCTAATTTCAATATCTTCTTATTGTATATATTTACTATATTTTGGACTTAATATCGAAAATATTGATAATATTACTTCTTTTTTAAATCAATTATCAATTAATAATAATGAGAATTTTTATGCTATTGTTAATTTAATATTACCTTATTTAGATGATAAAGATAATAGTTTTAATCAAAAAAATGTTAAATCTTTTAAAGATTTAGTAGAGAGAGAATTTAAAAATAAAAAATTATATTCAAACTATTTTTATGATCATAATCAAATATCTAATATGAAATTTTCTGATAACAATAAAGAATTTAACACTCTTGAAATTGATACAGATATTGATTTAAATGAAAATTTAATTGATAAGTATTATGATAATATAACTTTGTTATTATTTGAAGTTATTAATTCAATTAGATATAAATTTTATATAAATTGGATTAATATTTTCCCTTTGACAATTGATAATTACAAAGAAACTAAATTATACAAAAACTCAAATAAAATTAATTTTCCATTATTTAATATTATTGATAAAAATAATTTAAATAAAAAATTAATTAAAGATATCCCTAATATAAATGAATTAATTAACGAATCTAATGATATGGCCTTTAACTATTTTGGCTTAAATTTAGAAGATATATATAATTCCTTTGTTAATGATTATTATTTAACAATTAAAAGAATTAAATGGTTAATATTTAATAATTCTGTAAATGACGAAATATTTTTAAATATTAAAATTTTAGATGATCTATTAGATATTAGTAGTATTTATGATGAAAAAAATTATAATTTATTAAATGAAAAAGATAGAATAAATTTTGATAAAAATTGGAATAATATAAAAAATATTGTAAAAAATAATGATTCATTTAAAAATTATAATAATAATATAATTGTAAAATTATTTAAATCAATTATTGTTTATTTTGAATTTAATTATAACAAAATTAATAATTTAGTAAAAAAAGATTTATATTATTTATTAATTAAAGAAAAAACAGACGATCTTGATGAAATTTATGATAAATATGTTGAATTTGATACAATAAGTTTAGATAAATATATAAAATCAATAGAAAATGTTCCAATACAAGATATATATAATTTTTTATATGAAGAAATTTTATACTTAAAAAATACCATATTTAATGATATCATTTTTTACCAAAAAAAATTACAATTTAAAAAAATTACAACAAATGATAAAAATATTGAAATACCTCCTAAATATTTTTATAATTTTGGTAAAAATTTATTTGAACCTTATTCTGACGAAAATCAGTATAAAAATCTTTGGTCAGGATTATCAATTGAACAAAAATATATAATTGTACATAAATTAAATATGAATGAGAAGAAACAAAAATGGTTTAAGATAACAAAAATTTTATCAGAATTTGATAAATATGATGATGTAATATTAATTCAAGAAAAGATTTATAAAGAGATTAAAAATAATATTATCGATATAGTTTTTGAAAGTTTAATAAAAAAAGGTTGTATAAACAAGTTTGAATTACATCCAGAGTTAGTTGATGATAAAATATTATCAACAGATTATTCGAAAAGAATTAAAAATAGAGGAGATAATATGTCAAAAGTTTTAAATCCTAAAAAAATCAAAGAATATGGTGAAGGTTATTATTATACAAATAATAAAAAATATAAAGACATTATTGTAAATAAAAGTAATGATATAAATAATATTAATTATGTTGAATATATAAGTAAAATTGGTAAAACTGGAGATTATTGGAATACATTTTATGCAGTAAATTGGGTATCACAAATTGATTTTTATTTCAGATTTATTAATCAAAGAGTTATGTTAGTTACTGGAGCTACTGGACAAGGTAAATCTACACAAGTTCCTAAATTATATCTTTATGGTTTAAAAAGTCTTTTATATAAAAATAATGGTAAGATTATTTGTACTGTTCCTAGAAAAGATCCAACTTTAGAAAATGCTAAAAGTATATCTTCGTCTATGGGAATCGGTGTTGAAGAATATTCTAAATTTTATGAACAAGATATTACTACATTAAATCATATAATTCAATATAAATTCGAAGGAGGATCTCATAAAAAAAATAGTAATTATTATTTAAGAATTGTTACTGATGGTACATTATTACAAATATTAAAAAATAACATATTATTCAAAAATAGCACACAAAATAAAAGGATTTTAAATACTAATGTTTACGATGTTATTATGGTTGATGAAGCTCATGAACATAATCCTAATATGGATATGATTTTAACAATGATGAGACATACATTATTTTATAATAATGATATTAAATTATCAATTATTTCGGCTACTATGGAAGAAGATGAACCTATATTTAGAAGATTTTACAGATTCATTGATGATAATTTAACTTATCCGATTAATTTATTTAATTTAAGTTGTGGAATTGATAAAAATTTAATTGATAGAAGATATCATATTTCACCACCAGGTGCTACTACACAATATAAAGTTGACGAATTTTATGAAAATAATTCTGATGATTCTCAAGAAGAAAATTCAAAATTAGCTGTAGAAAGAGTAAAAAAAATATTTCAAACAACAAATGAAGGCTGTATACTTTTATTTTCTACAACACAAGCAGAAATTCATAAACTAGTAGAAGAATTAAATAAAACAATTCCTAATAATTGTATAGCATTACCTTATTATGGTAAATTAGATCCTAAATATAAAGCTATCAGTAAAGAAGGAAAGAAAGAAATAGAAAAAATTACTATTGATAGAAGTGATATTTTAAAAGTTTTCACTAAAGAAATTAAACAAAACGAAGCTAAAAAAGTTAATATTAAAACATATAATAGAGGATGTATCATTGCTACAAACGCAGCTGAAGCATCATTAACAATTAAATCATTAAAATTTGTTGTTGATATAGGTTTTGAAAATACTGTATCTTATAATTATGATATTGATAACGAAGAAGTAAAAATAGAAAAAATTACTGAAGCTAGTAGAAAACAAAGAAAAGGTAGAGTTGGTCGTGTTTCAAGTGGAACTGTCTATCATATGTACCCTGAAGGATCTAGAGAAATTATTGAACCACAATATAAAATTACTAAAGACGAATTTAGTGGAAGTTTCTTAGATTTATTATCTGATGATAATGAAGAGATTATTGAAACTAATTTAATAAAAAAATTAACTACATTTAAAGATGATTTTGATGAAAATCAAATAAAAAAAATGAATAAACTTTTTACATCTGAATATATAATTGGTAATCAATATTCAATAGATAATTTTTATAAAAAAAATATTAATTTTAAAAATATTAATTTAAAACAAGAAATGTATCAATATTTATTTCCATCATTTAAAGACGGATTTTCATATAATCAGTTATTAGATCTATCAGGTTTCTTTTATATAATAAATCCATTTGAAAAAAAGAGAGATATAAATTCTGGTAATTTTATAGATAATAATGGTAATATTGAAATTTTAAATAAAGACTTTTTAAATAAGTTTTATAAAAAAGCATTAATTACAAATGATTTAATTTTATATAATAATAAAGTTTATAAAACCCAATATAATATTATAAAAGATAGTATCAATTTAAATATTTTTAAATATGATGAAAATTTTAAAAGAGGTTTAATTACTTTAAGTTTATTAAATGATAATTTAGAAAATATTGATTTGATGTATATTTTTATTTACAATTATATATATATTAAAAATATTAGAATTAACACAAATACTTTATATGATGATTCTGAATTATTTTACATTTATGATATATTTAATAAATTAGATGAAAGAATCGATTTTAAAAAATTTAATGAAAAAATTTATCAAGAAAATAAAGATATTAGTAAAAAGTTGAGTAGTAAAAATATCAAAGATATCAATGATGTTCTTGAATTTTGTAAAAAAAATAATTTTAACATACAAAAATATAACTCTATTGTAAAATCTTTATTAGATGGTGATTTCTCTGAAGATACTATTAACGAAAAAACTTCAAATGAAGATAATAAATTAATTAAAGAAGAATTATTAAAAAATAGAGATGTTAAAGATTATTTAAAATCAATTAAAGTTAAAAATTACGATGAAATTATTAGTTTAATAGAAAAATCAATTAAAGAAAAAATAAAAATAAATAATTTTAAAAGCAAAAATAAAAATAAATTAAATGAAATTAATAAAATGTTTAAATTAAGCTCTGTTAAAGATGATTTTAAAATTATTTTGTTATCATTTTTATCAACATTTATAGATAATGTTTATTTTAGAGAAAACGAAGTTACTAGAAATATTTATAGTAATCAAAAATTAAATTTAAAAAAAATGTATAATTTAGAAATTTTATATGATTTAGGTTTTTATTGTACAATTAATAATAATAACAATATTGAATTTTTATCTAATATTAGAGTTGATGATTTAAAAATGATTAATCCTATTATATCTAATAATGTTAAACAAAATCCTTTTATCAAATACGATAACAAAATTAATTATAAATTATTTTTAAGTAATATTAATAGTAATACACTTAAAGGAGGATTCTTCTTTGTAAATAAAATTAATCATAGCTTAAAAATGACTTTAGATACACTTGAAAAAATTATCCCTCAATATGTTAAAGATAATCCTGATGAATTTAAAAAATATCATTATGGATATATTATTAAAGATAATCAACAAAATATCGGAATTTATTTAATTAAAGTTGAAAAATATAATATTATTAAAATTAAAAAAATTAAAGGTACTAAATTTATTGATGATTTTATTACTAATAAATATTTATCATATAGATTTATTGTAGTTAACGTAAATTAAAAAAATAATTATCTTTATTAAATTAATGAGACAAAACTTTGAACCTAAAATATGGGGTAATCACGCTTGGTTTTTTCTTGAAACTATTTGTATGGCATACCCTACTAACCCTTCTAAATCTATGAAATCATCCGCAAAAAACTTTTTTTTAGCACTTAAAGATCTTATCCCTTGCGAAAAATGTAGAAATAATTACATTTTACACCTAAAAGAGTATCCTTTAACTGATAAAACCTTATCTAGTCGAGATAATTTATTTGTTTGGATTGTTAATATTCATAATTGTGTTGATCCAAAAAATACTCATTCTTATGACGAAACATTCAAATATTATTTAGAAAAATATAATTATAAAAAAACTTCTAATAATAAAAAATTTACTAAAAAAAAATTATTATTATTATTTTTATTACTTTTAATTATTATATTTATTTATGAAATAAGCTTCTTATCTTCTAAATAATCTAACAAAAATTAATTTTTATGATAAAAATATTAATTATTCTTGATTATTCATATAAATTTATATATATATATATATGGTATATAAATTTAAAATAATTTATGGTGGTACTTTGGAAGATACAATACATACAATACAACAATATATAAATGCGGATGAAAATTTTATAGCTGATATTTTAGATATATTTACAGTATCTATTAAAAATAATAATTATGATGATTTAAATAATAACAATGAATTAAAAAAATTAGTTTATCAAGCTTTAATAAAATCACATAAAAATAATCATATTGAAATAAAAGACTTTATTTTAGATGAATTAAAAAATAGAGAAATTAGTATTTTATCATTGAATACTTTATATAACAGTGAAAATAATTTAAATAAAATAAAAGTATTAAATTTTATAAGTGAAGAAAATTTAGTAAATTTTCCAAATTTATTAGATGTATTAGATATTGTAGAAATAGTAAATCCTAATCAATTAAATTTAGATAATTTCAAGAATATAAATAACCATTTAAATATAGCATTAGCTTCTGGTGATGGAACTTATAATAGATATAGAGATGATAATAATAATCGACCAGAAGATCCTAATGTTATGAAATATTTAGATAGTGCTAGAATTCATATTTATGATCCTTCCTATATACAATTTAATGAACAAGTTTTTATTAATTTCAATTGGATTATTGAAAATAATTTTCAAAACCAAATTTTAATAATTTGGTTAGATATTATAAGAGACATACCAGATAGTTTCATAAATTTATTTGAAAATCAAGTTGATTATATAACTAGTGATGATATAAGATATAATATTTCACCAATAATAGCTAATTCTCTATTAAAACAAAATGGTTTTATTAAAGTGAAGCATGATGATAATAGATATTCAAATTATAATTTTATTGATAATGATTTTTACATGCAAATGTTTAATGAAGGAAGTGGTGGACAATATAAAATATATAAAAAAAAATAAAATAATAGTAATAATATAATTATATTGTTAATAAAATCTATTATTCTAATTTATACAATGATTTTCCAAATACTCTAACAGAACTTCATCCTTATCCCATAAACTAATGTCAGCATAATTGTACTCTCCTAACAAAGGATTAAAAATACTAATTTTATCTATCCTCATCCCTCTTATTCTAGCTAAACTTGTATAAATTAATAATTGTAATGTAAATTCTATATTTACATCACTTTTATTACTAGTTTTTATATCCAAAATTTCATTATCAATTATCAAATCAGCATCACCATAAATAATCCCATTCTCTAAACTAGGATTACAAAAAACTAATTTATCTTCTACTTTTTCTTTCACAAAATTATAAATACTATCAAATAACGATTTACATCTCAATATCTCATTCTCTTCTATCTCAGTATAAATACACTTCCTCCTGTCACCCCATATTAAATGACTCTTCGATGTTATAAATATATCATATATTATCTCATCCCACTTTTTACCCCTATTCACAAAATTATTATAACTCTTCTTAAATAAATACTTATACCCAAATGGTACATAAATCTTGTTTGTTACATTTATATTATCTACATCCACATTTATTATATTCTTTATTATCTCATCTATATCATTATCATAATTACTTAATAATTCACACTTATCTTTTTTTGATAACTTCCCTTTTTGTTTATATAACTTTATACAATTAATAATTTCTTTATAATATTTACTCCATTTATAAAAAAGTTTTTTATTAAGAAAGATAGAATTGATAACTTCATTAGCTCGTTTATCATAAAAACCACTATATTTATCATTCCAATTTTTATTATTATCGGCAATCATTCTTCTAATTAAATAATCAATAAAACAACCAAACTCTGCATAATAATCATTCCTTATAACCCAG
>Ga0163109_10003076_pt1 | contig 12793 bp, 9 predicted proteins | sample CRUFie1St13metaG_FD_108704 | JGI IMG/M metagenome (GOLD analysis project Ga0163109, IMG submission 108704) | Marine microbial communities from the Costa Rica Dome - CRUD Field 142mm St13 metaG | ecosystem: Environmental > Aquatic > Marine > Oceanic > Photic zone | place: Costa Rica: the Eastern... | reverse complement strand
TATGTAAAATATCCAAATGCATTAAATTTGTAATTTTTTCCAAGTGGTAATTTATTTGTTGTGCTAGTTGTGTTAATGTCTAGTATTTCAACAGAGTCATTTTGTGGTTTAAGTGTTTCACTACTAAAAGTTTCCATAAAATTAAGATTATTAAATCTAATTTCTTTATCGCTTCCAAAAACAATTCTTGTTTTTCTTGTCAATATTTCCCAATTGGAACTGCTATAATTGACTCTTATAATCCAACTATTATCTCTACCTGTGCTGGTTGTGTCACCTTCATATAGTCTGCTCCATTGACTTACTGCATTGTTTGTTGTACTATTGCTGGGTAAGTCAGCACCTTCAATTGTATACCATTGTTGTTGATCTGGTGCATAACGTAATGCAAAACTATTTCTATTTTGAATTTTAGTAGTAATATCATTTTTTGTAATACTATCTATTGACCAACTTGGCACTAACCTTCTAATTCTAGCACCACTTGGAATAATAGCATTTAAACTTACAGCACCTCTTCCACTTTGATCGATACCTGTTGGTGTACCTGTGCTATCATCTGCTCCTAATCCATCTTTGTATAACTTTGTTACTCTTACCCAATGTGTATCAGCACTAGCAATAGTTACACTGGCAGTTGCGTTTGTAGTAGCACCTCCACCGCTTATGGTAATACTGGTTGCATCATTGTAATTTTCTCCACTATTATTAATAATTATTTGTGTTACTTGTCCAGAATTAACAACCGCTGTAGCAACTGCACTTGAACCAACACCATTAATAGTGACTGTAGGAACACTTGTATATCCAGCACCACCGGTATTTACTGTAATTGTTTCAATATATCCAACTTTATACGGAGCTGTTATGAATTCTGCTAGTCCGTTTACCTGAAGTTTTGATAAACTGTTGGTTGCTGTACTTCCTAATCTTTGTACAAATGCATTATATGTTATATATCCTGTACAAGTATTAGAACTTTTACTTACTTGATTCCATCTAAATACATTGTTTTCAGACCCGTTTGAATTGAAAACAGTGATACCTGCATTTGTATCTGAAAAACTAGTTGCGCCGTTGTGTGTTCCTGAATAAGTGTGTCTATTGTAATAAAAATTCTTTACTTCAGGATTATCTAATATTGGTTTAAGAAATCTTTGATAAATTTGTTCTGCATTATTACTGGTAGGTAAACTTACAAGATTTCTTGTTGTGACGTTATCTTCATACAAGTATCCATCTGTGAGATAATTTACTGCATCACTGTATGTGGCTGTAGGGTCATACAAATCACGGAATCTACTGTGTCCACTGTGTACGCGATTAATACTTTTTATTTTTCTAATGTTTTCACTAACTGTTACAGGAAAAATACTGTAATCATCTGCTGTGATCATACGATCTTGTGTTGCAAAAAATCTACCAGCATTTGCTTTGATACTAGCAATACTTTCTCTTGTGCTGGCATTTGTCACATTACTTTTCAAACTTAATTGAAATCTAATATTGTGCGTGTTGCCATCTGAACCAATATAGTTAAAACTAAAATTTGTACCAGAAAAACTGTCAGGATTAAGACTATAATTTTGATTTAATCCTACACGATAGTAAACTCTGATTATTCCTTTAGGTATATTACCAAATTCACCGTCTGCAAATACAATGCTAATTTGATCATCTTCTCTGCTGGCAACTGTATATATGTCTCTTATGTTATTTTGACTAGCATTAAAAATTGCATTTAGTCCAAATAATCTATCAACTCTGGTCCATGTTTTTTGTACACTACCAATTTCGTCAATTGTTTGTACCCAAATTTGACCATTAGCAACATTATTAACATTGATATCTAATACCATGTTTGGTAGTCCATCAGTAATGTTGAAATCTTGATATTCTAAAGACCCTTGTTTAAATCCTAAGAAAAACCCAGTGTTTGAACTGCCAAATCCACTGTTGTCATTTTTGTATAACAAGTCTAATGCACCATATGGATCGGGATCTTTTTCAATTATGATATTATCAGTACTGTTGTGTTTTAAGCTGTGTAAACTAAATCTAGCACTTGCTCCATTTACATTACCGCTAAATCCTTTGCTAGTTACATTACTAGTACTATTGGTTCTATATATTTCGTTTGTAACACCATCGCGTATAAATTTACTAAAAGGACTTCCAAATTGACTTGTGCTTTGAAAAACACTATTCATAACAGTGATAAAATTTTGATATGAACTAGGATCAGTACTGTCTTCAAACTGTAAAGTTTGATTAGCAAGGCTATTTCCATTTACATCAAATACAACTTGATCTGTAGTTACACTGTCAATTTTTAATAATCCGCTAGCAACAATATTTCTAGTAGGAGTGTAACCTAAAAATTCAGCAATACGCAAGGCGCTTTCTCTACGTTCTGCTGTGCTTAAATAATTTTCTCTACTGGCTAGGTCTGCTCTAAATGCTAGATTGTGTCCTAAGAATGCCATAAGTTCAACTAAACTTACAAATTCACTTGAACTAATCCAATCATTAAAGTTTTCTGGATAATTGTTATTGATATATTCTACCATGCTGTTACGTATGGTTTCAAAATCATACGCTTGGAAGTTTGCCTCGCTGAAACTTTCGTATACTACACTAAAATCTTCAGCGGCAAATAAACTGCTTTGTCTTGCGCCTTGTGCCATTAGTTTATCTCACCTACATATGTTAAAAACAGCTCTTCTGCTGTACCTGTGTCATTATACCTTAATCTTACTTTTATATTTAATGTATGATCATCTGGTTTACTTAACAGTGTTTCTAGTTCGATCCATCTAGGATCATTGTTAATGATACGCTTTACATCATCTAGTGCGGCTTCTTCTGTTTCTTGATCCAGTGGTTCAAATACTAATTCATGTAGTATACTACCAAATTCAGGATTTTGAACACGTTCTCCTCGTTTAGTGTAAAAATGATTCATAAGATCACGTTTTGCAATCTCAGAATCTACCAGAGTTTTGCCTCCAATTGTTGTATCTATTGTACTGTATCCATAATACGTTGCCATACTAGTATTTATAGCAAAATTAACTACCAAGTTTATATTTTAATAGTAACGTCAACAATATCACCATTTACAAGGTCTTTTTTGATAGTAAGTGTATCTCCACTGACTGTATAGTCAAAATACAATTGTATCATTTTAGCATTTACTAGTACTTTGATTTTTTCTACAGGGTAAACACTTGGAGATTTTGTAAGTGTAAATGTTTTAGTAGATCCGTCAGCAGTATACCTTTTTTCGGACAAAGTGTCGTTGTATTTGTTTACAATATCTCTTTTGATTCCCTCAGGTGTAAAAGGTAAAAAGTTTCCAGTTTCTGCAAAATATGCAAATCTTGCACGTTTTAAATTTTCGCTGTCTAGTGCTTTTAATTCATTTTGTTGACGCATTTTGTATATGCCTTGCGTCCTTAACCATATTCTATCTCTATAAGTACCATAATCTGCTAAACCAATAATTTTACTTGCTATATCTGCTTTTGATTTATTAATCTTACTTCTTTTTATCATATTAGCTACAGTGTTCCATTGTTGTAATTTGATTGAATTTGCAAGATCATATTCTCCTTCTGAAGCAGATACTGTATTAGCAGTACCTGTAATCCAATTAAACAACACAATACCATCATATTGATTTTGGGTTATTTTTAAAATATTAAAATTTTTAAGCAAAACTAAAATTTTCCTTTTTTCATTGTTCCAAGTTATTGACCAATCTTCAAAAGCTTCTTGTTCAGTTACACCTCTGGTAAAATTACTTTCTCCATAACCTATTCCGCTGTATGCGTTGTATTGACTGAAAGACAATGCTAAATCTCTGCAAGTATTTGACACATCAAGACTTAGAATATCAATTTTTGTATCATAAAGTGTTTGATCTTTTATTGTGTAATCTTCCCAAACTGTTTGGAAAAACTCTGGTACTTGTGTTAGCATTACCTCGGCCCTTTCTTCCATCCCAAACCAGTTCTAGGATTTACATCTTTAGTATCTGTTTTTTGCACTGATCCTACTCCTATGTTTTGAGCATACATGTTATCATACGCTACACCTTGCTGATACCCAGGTGTTTGATTTGGCGCGGTTTGAAAGCCTTGTTGATAGTTTGGTAATTGATTTGATGAAGAACCAGAGCCAACATTGCTTTGTAATTTTTCCAAATCATAGTCTTTACTGTTACTGGTTAATTTGCCAGGTGCTTGTGATGCTACTTTAACTTGTTCTTCAGCATGCCCTCCCCAAGGCTCGTGTTCTGGTACTCTGCTTGCTGTACTTTTCTTTATTGTTAAATTTGTTGTTAAATTATTAGGTGTAGTTTTTGTTGCTGTACTTGCCTCCGGGCCATTCAAATCAATTAATTTTGAAGTCAATCTTATAAAGCCATCTGTTTTTATATGTCCGTTTTTGTCACTGGTCAATTTTAAATCTTTGTTACTGTGTACATCAATACCTCCAGTAGTAGTTTCTAGTTTAACACCATCTGAACCTGTTGCTTTAATATTAATACATTCGGCTTCAAGATTAAAACAGCCACCTACATGCAAATTAAAATCATCTTCACTGTGCATGCTTATCTTGCCTTCACCGAATACATCAATATCTCCGTTATCACTTAATTGTACCCAAGCAGTACCACTTTGATTAATAATATAAACTATTCCAGCAGTATCGTGAAAAAGTATTTGTGCACCATTCTTACTTCTCCATCTCATACAATTGTTATCGCCTTGTGCTCTATCTTTATCAGGCACTATTACATGTTTGTCATTTCTAGTTCCATCATCCATTACAAAACTATGACCACCAGGTGTATTAAATCCAAATAAATTAATAGGACTTTCTCTGCGACCACCACTGCTTGTTAATCCTCTTATACTGTCATAACCTAGTCCTTGCTTTGCTAATTGATTGGCTTGTGGATGTCTAAACTTTTCTACAGCATCTTTACTGAACACATCTAAATCTGTTGCAGGACCAATTGTTGTTTCGCCTTCTTGTTTAAGTTCACCAGCAGGTATACCAGGTATTTGTGCATTTCTTCCACTGTCCGGTAGCACTCCTAATAGGTATCCTTCTTGTTCTCTGCCTGTAAATGCCACCAGTACTTCAGTTCCTGGTGTAGGTGGATGAGCCATCATTCCGTAGTTGTTACTATAATCAGTTGTCTGTATAGCTCCACCAAATGACATGACTCTTCTGACTTTGTGATATTCTTTTCTTGCCTGATCTGAATCTTTGTTAGATAAAACCTGATGACCGACCAATTCAACATATATATGCGATTGATAAGTATCATCTTTAATGTCAACAACCTTGCCAAGATAAACTCCTGACAGCGTTCTTAATGCACCATTGCTACCTTCAAAGTACCTAGTAGGTACACCAGTACTCTCTGTATCTTTTCCTGTGTATCTCATATCATGCTATTCCTTGTGCTATTTCTTTTAACCATTGTGGTGCGTTTCTTGATCTAAATGTACCGTTGTCTAATTGACCTCCCCAATATTGCACATATCCTCGTTCCGGATATGCACGATCTATGTGAAATGTATTGTTACCCATATATCCGTTTCCAGCACCTATTCCTGTTGCACCTGCTTTTCTAGCTTCGTTAATAAAGTTTTGTATAATGGGTAAGTGATTAGGATTGGTTGTATCTAATCTTACTCCGCCACTGTAAATTGCAACATCAGCGGCACGACCATTATCATGCCTGTGACTGCCTGTTCTATCAACACCATCAACACCAGTTGCAGGTTGACTACCACTTGTCACTACAACATCTACTCCAGCGTTTACGCCTGCTGTTTGCAGTATGTTTAAAATATCTGCATCAATTGCTCCGTCTCTAATGCCACTTTGACTTTGAGTGACGTTTCCTGTGCCTGTTCCTGTAGCAAACTCTCCACTATTAGGTCCAGTGTTGTTTATGGTTTCTGATCCTTCACTGGAGCCATCTCCTTGCTCTTCTTTTTTATATCTGTCAGGAAGATTTTTAGCATCACCTAAATCTATTAGTCCGCTTGTCAGTTCTTCTAGTACCAAACCAACATTTGTATTAATATCTCTAAAGCTGTCCAACATCATAGTAAATTGTCCATCACTATACATTGCTTGTACTTGTGTGACTCTATATAAACCTGTAATACTAAAATCTTTCTCAGGTATATTCATGAGTCCTGTGTCATCATCTGGATATGTGGGGAAGTTCATATCTATGAAGAAATTACAACCACCTCTTGTGTAATTAGCTCCGTTTTCATTTCTTTTGGCATAAGCACTTTTTGGTCTTCCAAGCCAATAAGGATCACCCCTAACTGTTATTATCATTGTAGCAAGATCAGCCATACTGTTGAGATTAATTTCAACTGCACCCAACATTACTGAACCACTACTTCCTTTACCTTTGTCAGGTCCTTGCACTGCTTTACTGTTTACTTGATTTGGTATGAATGTAAGAGGAAAATCTTGTCCTTTTTTATGAGCCATATTAGCACTATTTGTGCTGACTACATCACTTTGTGTAATATATCTTCTTGCTATTTTTGGCAGTCTACTTTGTCTTGATTGTCTTGTTTGAAACTGTTCTGCCTGTTTAGCTCGTTCTTCTCTCGTCCTAGCAATTTGTTGAGTGATATTGATCTCTGCACGATCTATCATGCTTATTGCTTCTCTGTTAGCTTGTATTTCTTGCCTAATAGCACCAGTTTGGTCAAGATAAGCCATATCACTTAAATTTTTTATTTTCTTCTCAAGTTCAGCTCTATTTCGTTTAAGATTTTGTAATTTTTTCTGTAGGTCATTTATTGTACTGATGAAGTCTGCTACTTCATTTTGAGCCTGGCTCAATCCACTAAAAAGATTATCAGAATAGTCTATTGCACCATGATTAAGTGCTTGTAATTGATAGTAAGTGTTGCTTAGATTAATATCTAAATCTAAAACTTCAGTGTTCAATCCCGTAAAAAGATAATCAAACTTTTTTCTTATCAAACCATTTTTGACAATATTCTGCAATCTCTTTTTTTGTAATAGATCATCTTGATATAATTCTAAATGACTCGCAGGATCATGTGCAACTTCAGGAGTTATATATTGACCAACTCTGTATGTTATAAATTTTTGATAATGTTTCATCAAAAAATCATATCTGTCAAATGTCACACTAGTATCTAATTTCATCCAGCTGGTAAGCTGTGCTAGTTTCTCAGGTCTTGCTTCTCCTTCCTCAGGATTTTCTTTTGCAAATCCACCTTCAAAAATTGGTAATTTTTGAAAGTTTTTGGTTTGATATAATGCAGTAGCTACACCTGCTACAATACTTGTACCAGCTGGAAAACTGAATTTTAATTTACCGTTTCCACTTACGCTTATACCTCTTGTAAAATCATCTTTTCCTTCTACTGCACCAAATTCCCAACTTCCCCATTCAGAAACTTCGTCTTCTAACTCTAGTATGTAAACTGTAGGATATGCTTGATTCATAGAAAAAGACAATCTATTATTTTCTTGTTCTTGAATCTTCTCTTGAAATGTTTTTAAAAATTCTCCAAATGTACTGGCTTCGAAATTGATATCTTGTTTAAGATGCAAACTGACTTTAGAATAAGCATCTTGACTAGTTTCTATAAAACTAGCAACATAACCAGTTGCTCCATCTCTGTGCTGTACATCAAGATTTGTTAGAGTACAACTGTAAAAATAAGGCCCTATAATATTGCTTACAGCCCTGCCATCGTCTTCATATCCTACAAAATTAAGTTCTAGTAAATAGGTTGCTTTTAAATGATTTTCAATGCCTAATCGTTTGGATGCAAAAAGAATTCTGTTAAACATTGTCATTCCGCCTGGTTCTGACATTCTAATTTGAAATTCATTTGCAATTGAATTTCTATCAGTTTTTTGAAATGCCAAGACCATTCTTTGCTCTATACTTTCAATGTTTATTTCAGTTTCAACACCTTGATCTGCTATTGTTACCGCTCTTTGTTTTTGTATATTTTCCTCAAACCTATCTGCTTCAGCAGGATGCACAACATGTATTTTCCAACTGTACATATAGTTAGGATATTTGTTTAAAATATTATCTTCATAAAAAGGAACTTTGTTGCCACTAGGATTTATATCAGGTGTAAGGTCATCTTCAAACTCTGGATCAAATATTGCTGGATCACCTTCCGGTAGTCCTGGCCCAGGATCAGGCTCAACTTTTGGAATATCATTGGGATCTATTTCCCCATTTGCCAATTGAATACCTGCAAAAATTTTATCATTGAAATAATTACTTGATGCTGTCCCGCCTTCTTGCTGAATAATTGCTTGCATTAAAGCGGCTGTAAGATTGGGATTACCTTGAAATTGCAAAGGTGTGTTGGGATCAACTCCTAATCTAGCGGCTACATTACTAATGTATGAATTAGTTGGATTTTCATTTGGAGGAGCCCAAGTACTGACCATACTAGCAACAGTATTTTTTCCTCTATTTTCATTTGCGTAAATTTGTTTAGCCATTGCCCTTAGTCCCATTTCAGGACTAGAGAAAGTTGTAAATCCTTGATTGCTACCAGTTTTACCTTCCCAAGAAATACCTACTTCACGTATATTTCCAGGATTATTGTTTCTAACATTAAGTGGAGGTTGGGTAGCCATTAGTTGACCCCTGATGGACTAAACTTGTTTGGCACTTCTATTGTTTTTCCGCTGTTAAAATCCATTATAGGATCTTTTATAATATTTCTATTGTAATGCACAAATACCCACCACAACCTTGCATTTCCATATAAGTCAAATGCTAATAGATCAGGACGTCTATTGTATTTTGGTTGGATAACTATTTTTCTTCTATTAGGGTTTAGTGTATCACTGGTAATTGTAGGACTATATAATTCTAAAAATTTAGTATTTAAAATAGTGTTTGCATAATTACTGGTGCTTTTGTATTTAGGCGTTGCCATTAAATAAATCCTTCTGAATATGCTCTACCATTTACAAAGTTTGTTGTACTGTAATTGTTCTTTTGTCTATCAGGTGTAATTTGTACTAGTAAGTCCAAAGCAAATGTCATTACAACTGGCAATTGTTGTCCGTTGATCAATTTTAAATCTACGTTGCTGTCAAACGTTGTTGCAAAGTTAGTTAGAACAACTCTCATGCCAGACGGTGATGACATTTCTTGTGGTGCACCAAATACTTGTTCGCCAAAACTACTAAATCTCAAAATTGGCGGTGGTGTACCAGCAGTTGGAACACCGCCTCTATCTCCCATTCCTGACCACATTTTATTAACACTTCTAAAAAAATGTAAAGCGGCTAGAGTGTATGCACCTTCTTCTTGTGTAGCACTAGCAAATTGAGCTGTTAGCTGTATAGATGGACTACTTGTGTTTCTATAGGCGTTGTACGTATAATTGGTATGTGATAAATCATATGAACTATAATTTGCACTTTGTTGGTAAGTTATGTCTGGTTGAAAAGGAAACACAACTCCCATACCGCCGCCACTAGCAGTGAGCAACGGAGCCAATAGATCACTGGTATAATATCCAACTGCACCTCTAGGTAACATTAATCTTGTTTTGTTTCTAGCTAGCACCGACATTTAATTTATCCTTAATAAAGTTAAAAATATCTTCATTGATACTACCAAAAAATTCTCTGAATGTCATTCTTTTTTGATTGTCATTCAAGCTATCATTTTTCATTACTGTTCTAAAGTCTGTTGCACTCATTCCACCTTCTTGAATTGGAACTTCTAGTATATAACCTGCTTGATCTCCAGGCACCATTTCTGCACCTGGTTTGTAATCTCTGAGATAACTACCGCCCTTGAGACGACCTGCATCTTTTGCACTGAAAACTAAAACAATCGCTGTATTACTAGGATCTTTTCCTGTTAAACTTACATCTGGTCTGTAAGGACTGGTCCTTACAATTTGTTTTTGTGGTATGCCAAACATTTGGGTCATTATGTTTGTTTTTTCTTCATAGCTAAAAGGATCTTTTTCTGGTGTAGCATTTTTAGCAATTGTAGTAGCGATAAATACGTTAGAGGAACCAAACTGTTCCACCAAATCCATATAAACTTTATGATGACCTTTGTGCATAGGCTGAAATCTACCACCATAAAAAACAGCAATATCTGTAGCCACATCTTCTGTCAGTTGTGCATATCTCATTAAGTTCTCCTATAATAGTATTTATAGCAAAAATATGTGGGTAGTTATTGACAACTAGTATCAATTAGCATATACTATAACAAATTAAGGAAAAAACATGAAAAGGCAAAAATATTTAAACAACAAAGACATGCTTAAAGAAATACACAAAAGCAAATTAAGTTTTTGTAGTACCATAGATGATGAATACAGTCGTTTTGATGTTATTGTAGAAGATATAAAAGATATTAATAACGCAGAAATAATTCAACAAGGCAAAGAATCAAGAGCCGCTCAACTAAGTGTAATAGCATACGAACAAGCATATTGGGAATGGTATGATAGCAACGGCAAAAGCAGTCAAAAGCCTAAACAAATTACGTACAAGGTAGATCCAAATACAATAGATGAAAAATCATTAATCTTTAGAGTAATGACTTTTGAACATGTACCATTGGAGCCTGGCAGAAAAAGTAAACCTAAAACAACTGCTGATCATCATGCAAAATGCAATTTTCCACCATTCAAACACTATGCTTATGTAGATGACGAACTAAAAGAAGTTGTAAGAAGTCATTGGGAAGGTGGTTTTGATAATGGCAAATTTAGCACAACACATGGAAACATCAGTAATAACCTAGCAAAAATGTTCATTAAACTTTGTGAAAGATACAGTATGCGTAGCAACTGGCGTGGATACACTTATGTGGATGAAATGCGTAGTCATGCACTGTTACAGTTAAGTCAAATAGGATTACAATTTAATGAACTTAAAAGTCAAAATCCATTTGCATACTACACAGCCGCGGTTACCAATAGTTTTACAAGAGTACTAAACCTAGAAAAACGTAATCAAAACATCAGAGATGATTTGTTACAACAAAATGGACAAATGCCAAGTTATAGTAGGCAAATTGAACATGAAATGGCAGAACGTGCAAAATGGGATGAAGCCGCTGACAAAGAACGCAAAGAACACGGGTTCAACGTATAGGTTGACAACAAGTAGATTTTCAGTTATTATGAGTAAAGTATAAATTCGTTGAACGGAGACCCATGACATTCTTCAGTAAAGCCGCTTGTTTTACAGACATACACTTTGGAAATAAAAACAACAGCAAACAGCATAATCGTGATTGTGCAAGTTTTGTTGATTGGTTTATTGAACAAAGTCAAGACTGTGAAACTTGTATATTCTTAGGAGACTGGCATCATCATAGAGCCAGTGTAAACGTTAGTACACTAAATCACAGTGTTGAAAATGTAGGCAAACTTAGCCGTGCATTTGAACGTGTATACATGATTATGGGCAATCACGATCTCTATTATAGAGAAAAACGTGATTTAAACAGTTTACCTTATGCAGGGCTATTTGAAAATGTAACACTAGTTGAAGATGCACTTGTACAAGATGATGTAGCACTTATACCTTGGCTAGTAGAAGACGAATGGAAAAGTTTACAAAAAACTAAATGTCGTTATATGTTTGGACATTTTGAATTACCTTACTTTAAAATGAATGCAATGATAGAAATGCCAGATCATGGTGGCATTAATGCAGAACATTTGACAGGTCCAGAATATGTGTTTACTGGACACTTTCACAAAAGACAAAACAAAGGCAACGTACACTATTTAGGTTCACCTTTTGGTCACAACTATGCAGATACATGGGATGACGATAGAGGTATGATGAAACTAGCATGGGGAGAAGAGCCTGAGTATATTAATTTTAACGGACCACGCTACAGAACTGTTCCACTAAGCAGATTAATAGATGAACCGGATGTTATTTTAAATGAATACACTTATTGCAGAGCAACACTAGACATTGCAATAAGTTATGAAGAAGCAAGTTTTATTAAAGAAACTTTTAGTCAACAGTACAACGTTAGAGAAATAGCGTTAATACCTAGTAAAAAGGAAGAGCATGCTCAGGATTGGAAAGTTGTAGACGATATAGAGGTTGAAAATGTTGACCAGATCGTGTATAATAGTTTAAACGCTGTGGACAGCGAAATGATAGACAAAAAAATCCTAGTAGACATTTATAATTCCCTATGATTACACTTAAAAATATCACTGTAAAAAACTTTATGAGTGTTGGTAACGTAACACAATCTGTTCGTTTTACAGACAATGGACTCACACTGGTATTAGGAAACAATTTAGATCTTGGCGGAGATGGTAGTCGTAATGGTACAGGCAAGACTACTATTATCAATGCATTAAGTTATGCAATATATGGCAATGCACTAACAAATATACGCAAAGATAATCTTGTAAACAAAACCAATAGTAAACAGATGATGGTTACATTGGATTTTGCTGTAGAAGGTACAAAATATAGAATTGAAAGAGGCAGAAAACCTAATGTGCTTAAATACTATGTCAACGAACAAAATGTTGACGAAGACGAAGCACAAGGTGAAAATCGTCAAACTCAAGCACAAATAGAAAAACTGTTTGGTATGAGTCATGACATGTTCAAACACATTGTGGCACTAAACACATACACAGAGCCTTTTCTCAGTATGCGTCAAAATGATCAGAGAGCGATTATTGAGCAACTACTAGGTATTACAATGCTT
>Ga0163109_10003075_pt1 | contig 12802 bp, 16 predicted proteins | sample CRUFie1St13metaG_FD_108704 | JGI IMG/M metagenome (GOLD analysis project Ga0163109, IMG submission 108704) | Marine microbial communities from the Costa Rica Dome - CRUD Field 142mm St13 metaG | ecosystem: Environmental > Aquatic > Marine > Oceanic > Photic zone | place: Costa Rica: the Eastern... | reverse complement strand
GTTGTTCTCTGGAGCTTTGGTCTTCTCAACCTCTCGCAGTACCAGGAGGTTCTCGATTGGCAATCCCAGCAGGACTGAGCAAGCCTGTTCGTCGCAGTGGCCAGAGAGCCTCAGGCTTAGTCGTAGCGAATGAGCGATTCGACTGGAACACCCTCCGGGAGTCGACGTCGTCCGCTCAACTCTGCAAGCTCAATCACGAATCCACAGCCCACAAGCTTTCCACCGGCTTTCACAATCAGCTCACAACTGGCTGCAGCGGTCCCTCCGGTCGCCAGGAGATCGTCGACCAGCAAAACGCTTGCGCCGTCAGCGAGAGCATCGCTCTGGATCTCAAGTCGATCGCTGCCGTATTCAAGGGTGTAATCGACGCCGACCACATCACCTGGAAGTTTTCCTGGCTTTCTCACAGGTACAAATCCAATGCTCTTGTGTGTTGCCAATGCCATTCCAACGATGAATCCTCTCGATTCAATCCCCACAATCAGGTCTGGACTGAGTCGATCGCACACCATGCCAAGCTGCTGCATCACTTCGCCCCAGCCAGCGGGATCGCGAAGCATCGGTGAGATATCTCGGAACAAAATTCCCTGCTTGGGGAAGTCAGGCACATCACGAATGAACTGACGAAGATCCACTGGGTGGTGACGCAAAGGCCTTATCCCTGGCATCATCGCAGCCATGACCGATGCCAATGCTCCGTCGGCCCTTGATCCGACCTTCCCTGAAGCGGTTCTTGGCCGACGTGCTCTCGAGCGCCTTGATCTGCTGCTGCTCACCGTTGAATCCCTTGATCTGAATGGAGGGGAGGCCATGCTCTGGGCGACTCGTCAGCTTGGGTTTGAGACGATCTTCCCCAATCGGGTTGAGCTCTGGAAACGTCGCTGTCACAACCCACTGAGACGCTCCACGCGACGCGGTCAGCTCAGTGCAGTGGAAACTGAGGCGTTGATCAGGATCCTTTGTGTGATGGCCGACCGGCTCTATCCGATGCTTCATCAGCTGCTCTCCAGCAGAGAGCCGGAGGAGCTCACCCGTCAGCGCTGGGCTCTGGTGAATCAGCGTCTGCGCGATCTGATTGAAGAGCGAATGAATCTCCGGCGTGGTGCGATTCAGCGCTTTCTGGGCAGTGAACCGCAAGACCCGATGCTGCGACAGCTTGTGCTGACACTGGCCCTTGCGGCAGGCCCTGGTGGAGTGGATCGTCTTCGCGCCAGCCTTCTTGATCCCACTCCGTGAATGGTGATGCTTAAACAGTCTTATCGCTACGACCAAACCACTGCACGCCTGGAGGTTGAGGGATTACCCGACTTCTCCGCCGGCCATGCGGATCAGGCCATCGGAATCCTCTCGGCCTGGCGTCTGAAAATTGTCGGTGCCTCCGAGCTCGAGGGCAAGCGCGAACATCTGGAAGCCCTGATGCGGGTCGTCATTCCCTACGTGCGTCTGCGTCTTTCAGGAGTGGTCCGATCCATTGGTGAGTTGAACGATCCGGTTCGGATGGTTCCGGATGGATTGCAGCATCGTCTTGATCTCACCAGCGGTCAGTCGGAGGTCCCACCTCTGTCGATCCAACTTGATGATGCGCAGCTGGCCGATCTCGTTCGCTGCCTTGACGCCCTGCGCGGTGATGCGCGGGTGTGTCTCTCGTGGCCAGCGATTCAGCATGAACCTCTTCCGCGGCGGGATCTTGTCGAACGGATTCCTTTGATGCAGAGGCTCACGGCTCCTCTGCTGGGCGGTGCAACGGTGATCGTGCTTGCTGTCTTGGGGCTTCTCCTGCCTCTGCCTGAAGTCCAGGCACCCCGGCCAGAGAATGGAGCCGAGGTCAATCCCGAAACTCCGATCAGCGATCCTGCACAAGGAGATGGAGAGCGTTGACCTCTGAGCTGAGCAGCTCAGAATGGCGCGACTGCTTCATGCTTCGCATCGTGGGGAGTCCGTCCGAGATCAATCGACCTCTTGCGTCGAGCTCACTGCGTTTGCAGTCAGCAGATGCTTTTTCTGAGGTCCTGACAGCTCTCCGTCTCAACCTGGTCGGTTCCGAGGCGCTGTCGTGAATTCCCCCAGGCTGAGATCGCTGAGCGCTGTGCCCAAGAACAGGAGAGTGTTCAGCAAGCGACCCAGATCCAGAGCTGTGTCCATCGGCCGGCAGATGCTGGAGGGCGTGCTGCTCCTGGCACTCGGCTCGGGGTTGCTCGCATTTCTGAGCTGGCTGCCTCAGAAGCTCGACGCCATGGTCGTGGTCAGTGAAGCCATCGCTGACCTGATCCGAGGCCTTGGACAGCTTCTTGAGGCTTTGCTCGGGTTGGCTGCGGTCATCCTGATCGCACTGTTGCTTGTGGCAAGTCTTCTAGCCATGGTGTCAGGCGGGTTCCGCTTAGTGAAATCCTTCACGAGACTGCTGCGCTCTGAGCGACCTCATCCGAGCAAAGTCATCAACCGACGATCAAGACCCCTCCGATGAGTCCCAGTGACGTGGAGCATCAGTGGCGAGGAGCAAGTGAACGCTGCACAGTCCATAACTCCTCCAGCGTCAGACCGCCATCAGAGTCGAGATCGAAGCTCACGAAATTCCGGCTCAGCCAGGGCAGTGACCGGCATTCGTGCCGGTCAATCCTTCCATCTCCGTTGCGATCAGCCTGACGAAAGCGTTTCTGGAGCCGCTGACCACTCGGGTGGGGAGTCACCGGTCTGAGATCCTTCAACAGCAGATAGCCACGTGAGTCGGGTCGTTGCAGACGCCTCTCGAAATAGGGCCGTCCCCTGACTTCATCCGATTCCAGGCGACCGTCACCATTTACATCCATCCGGATGAACAGTGCTTCCATGCGGCTTCCATAGACCTGAACAGGCCTTGGGCTCGCCAGAACTGGCAGCAACGGATCCAGGGCATGAACCCCGATCAGCACGATGGCTATCCACGTTGGTCGTGACAAGCACCTCCCCATGGCATGAGCATATGGAGAACCGGTGACAGGAGCATGTCTGAGTCGTGACACTGATCCGATCAGCTGTGACAAGGTCCGATCAAGCGCGACAGAACGCGGAGTGATCCATACGATCGGTGCAACTAGGAACGGCGACGGAAGCCATGGCCCGAACTTCGATGATCTGGGTAGTTGATGACGATCCCGAATTGCGTCAGATGGTCGGGACCTATCTTCTGGATCAGGGGTATGACGTGCGCTGCCTCAGCGATGTAAAGCAGCTGGAGGCCCGCTTGGAATTTCAGCGTCCTGATCTGGTGGTGCTCGATCTGATGATGCCCGGTGATGACGGGCTGACGGCTCTCCGTCGTCTGAGGGATGCAGGTGATGACCTGCCGGTAGTGATGCTGACGGCCCGAGGAGAAGGTGTTGATCGCATCATCGGTCTGGAGCAGGGGGCTGATGACTACCTCGCCAAACCTTTCCTTCCAAGGGAGCTTTCAGCCCGCATTGAAGCAGTGCTGAGGCGGCGCAGTGCCCTTCCTGCGGGCACTCCCCTGGCGGAGGGAGGGGATGTGGTGTTTGGTGAAAACGTTCTTGATCTGGCTGCGCGGACGCTGACCCGAGAGGGCAAGCCTGTGGTGATCACCAGTGGTGAGTTCAGCCTGTTGGCATCCTTCGTTCAACATCCTCATCGTCCCCTGTCACGTGAGCGGCTGATCGAGCTGGCTCGCGGCCCTGGTTGTGATACCGACAGCCGCAGCATGGATGTGCAGGTGTCGAGAGTGCGCAAACTGGTGGAGCCTGATCCTGCCCGCCCGCGCTATTTGCAAACAGTGTGGGGCTATGGCTATGTGTTCGTTCCTGACGGGCAGCCACGATCCCGATGATCCTCCCCTCCTGACTGTTGCCGATTTCTTCCCGTCCCTGGCAGAAGCGTCTGATCGCTCTTCTTGGCTGGGGAGGACTTGCTCTCGGCAGTTCCGCGTTCTGCCTGGTGGTTTTTCAGGCTCTGTTCGGTCGCCAGCTTGAACAGTTGCAGACCATTCAGCTCGGCAGGGATCTTGCTCTGAACGTCCGGCTCACCGAGCTGGCACTGGAGCGCTATCCCCCCCATCTCGTCGCGGAACTGAGTGGTCTTGACCTCGAGGTCACTGTTCATCCAAAACCCGCACCTCTGCCTCCTTCAGCAGCCTTCAAGCGTCAGGCGGAGGCGTTGCAGATTCAGCTCTGTCAACGCCTTTCGCACTGTCCAATGGTCCTCCCCGACCGGGCTGCCCGTGGTGAAAGAAGTGTCTGGATCGAACTAATTTCGCCTCTGGAGCCCATCTGGCTGAGAGTGGATGTGCCCTCGATGATGCGCTGGCCTCCGGAGCCCACACTTCTTGCCCTTTCCCTGGTGGGCGCTGGAATTATCTGTGGTGGCTTATTTCTGCTCGTGGAGGTCGAGGCACCTCTGCGCGGGTTGGAGAAAGCGCTCTCCCGGGTGGGTGATGGTGAGGATCCGGAGGCTGTGCCTGCCCGTGGTGCGCCTGAGGTTCAGCGACTCACCCAGCGATTCAATGCCATGGTGCAGCGTCTGGCTTCAAACCGTCGCGAGCGGGCAACGATGCTTGCAGGTATCGCGCATGATCTGAGAGCACCGATCACCCGCCTCCAGTTCCGTCTCTCCATGCCGCAGCTTTCAGCGGATGAACGGGAGCGTTGCAGCGGTGATCTTCAGTCTCTTGAGCGAATCACCGGTCAGTTCTTGCTTTTTGCAGGAGGTGGTGACAGTGAAGTCTCTGTGGAAGTTCCTCTGGATCAGTTGCTGGCGGAAGTGGCCAGCAGTCATCCTGCGGATCTACTTCAGCTCGATCTTGTTCCCTTGTCTTTGCCCGTGAAACCGGTGGCTCTCAGTCGCGCGATCGCCAACCTGATCGACAATGCTTTTTCCTATGGGATCTCGCCAGTCATCCTGCGTTTGCATCACAACGATGACCGCTGTTGCATCGATGTCTGGGATCAAGGCAAGGGGATGCCAACCCAGCAATGGGAGGAGGCTCTGCAGCCGTTCCATCGCCTGGATTCATCGCGTGGTCAGCAGGGTCATTGCGGACTTGGACTGGCCATCGTTTCTCATGTGGCCCGACTGCATGGTGGCCGGCTTGAGTGCATTCATCGCAGTGCGGGAGAATCGTTTCAGGGTCCAGGAACGTTCGCTATTCGCCTCAGTCTGCCGTTTCTTGATGGGCATTCCAAACAAGAGATTCGCTGAAATCTGATAAAAACCGGAGCAGAAGGCGAGCTCGCGGTTTGTGCCGCCTCCAATGGGAATGGATCAGAGTCGATCATGGGACGCGAGCACAAAAGCAAGACAAAAAATCATGTCCACGGCAAGGATAAAGCTGCTCCAGGCCATGGTTCTGAATCTGCAGTTGTCACGCATGCTGGTGGTGCGCATGAGATCAAAACTCCATCGCAGTCTTCTGGTGATCGCATGGACGATCACCAGCACAAGATCGAGCGGATGAACAAAAAGCTGTATGAGGCTGAACTGACACGTCTGCAGACTGATCTCGTCAGGATGCAGTACTGGATACGGGAGACCGGCTATCGGATGATCATCCTGTTTGAGGGGCGTGATGCAGCCGGTAAGGGCGGGACAATCAAACGACTGACAGAACCGTTGAACCCTCGGGGTTGCAGGGTCGTAGCCCTTGGAACACCAACTGAGCAACAGAAAAGCCAGTGGTATTTCCAGCGTTATGTGGAACATTTCCCTGCGGCTGGCGAGATTGTTGTGTTCGACCGGAGTTGGTACAACCGAGCGGGTGTGGAACGGGTGATGCAGTTCTGCACGCCTGATCAGGTTGAGCAGTTTCTGGATGATGCGCCTGAATTCGAGCGGATGCTTGTGCGCAGCGGAATTCTTCTGTTGAAGTATTGGTTCTCAGTGAGCGACACAGAACAGGAGGCACGTTTTCAGTCACGCATCGATGATCCGACACGCCGCTGGAAGTTGAGCAGGATGGATCTTGAAGCAAGAAATCGCTGGGTGGATTTCTCGAAGGCCAAGGATGAAATGTTCACGCGCACCAATATTCCTGAAGCACCGTGGTTCACTGTTGAAGCAGACGACAAGAGAAGAGCCAGGCTCAATTGCCTTCGTCATGTGCTCAGCAAGGTGCCTTGGGAAGACATGACACCGCCAGGAATCAAGCTGCCCCCAAGACCAAAGAAAGGTGACTATGCACGTCCACCAATCAATGAGCAATTTTTTGTTCCAAACGCCTATCCCCATACTCGGGAGGTGTGATGAATGTTATGAATAAACGATTTAATGAAAATATCGTTCCTGTTTTGATAGTTTGATTAAGAGTGCGAACTGCATGAGTGTTGTGGAGTTCGAATCAATCCTCCCTGATTGGAATGTCGTTTGTGTCTGCTACCCAGATGTTTTTTTGGTAATATATTAGGCAAAATGATCTGCTGTCAGTGATGATGCTTGTAGAGTGATCAAACGACTAAGGTTATGTATCTGGTTATTCAGCAATCAAGCATTTGAATGTTTAGAATATGCAAAATTTTCGCTAGGCATGCCTGACAATTCAGAAACGTATTTCACTGTCAAAAACATAGAACTTGAGAGTTCAATTGAGGATGGTTACGATAAAGACAGCCTGGAAAGATTCCTTGATCAATATGTCAGTCGCGGCATACAGGGGCCTGTCAGGTACTACTGTGAAACGGAGGCTGAGGTTTTCGTAAAAATGAGAATTGTTATGGAATTTATGCAGCAAAATCTTGCATCTGTTGATGAAATATTCGAAATGATTAGTTCGATTGAGCTTGAGCAGTGGCTCGTCGAAACAGATAGAAAAGTTAGCGAGCCAAGAGTAGTTAAGCGAACAACCCATTCAAATAAGCAAAGACTGGAAACGATACAGGCCTGAGTTTATTGTTCCTGGGAGTCTGATCTTTAAATATAGCCAATCAATGCAAAGAAAATTTTAGAGATCCAAGACTCTATATAAGAATCAATTGAATTATTGATAATAACATAACGAACAGGTGATGAATTGATCTGAATAGTTCAGTTGTAATCTTCAAATGATTCATCTTCGCCATAGAACAGCCAGGGTTGACCTTTGTCAAGGCGGTTTCTCTTCATCCAAGCTGAAAAGGTCTCAGCCTCTTCATCATGGGAACGGGTTTCGTTTAAATTTTCGTTCATAGGGAACAATCTGGCCAGAAGGCGAGCTGAAGATGTTTGATTTCATGCATTCAGCTGTGACTGTTTAGCCATGGACGAGTTCACTGTCGTTCCGGTCCCACGGAGAGGGACCATTTCGTCGACAAGGTTTCAGATCAATCTTTCGACTCAGCACCATGTGGTTGAAATGGGTCATGGCATTGCCCTGATGCATGGTTTTTTTGAAAACACGCGACGGATCCACAGTTGCTCTATCTGATTCGAGATAATCAGAACGTCTGGCGTCCTTGCCCCAGACATTTTGTTTGTTTCGGGGCGATAGGGATACCGCCCCGTTTTTTATTGATTAAAAAACAGAGAACAATCAGGTTTGATTTATACGTTGAATTTTTTGGTTTTGGATCAATTAACTGTAATTTTGCATGTTTATTAATCCTAGAAAGACAGATCACAGTGGCTTTGGCCATGCGATTGGAGCTATCGCTTTGTTTTTGCCTGGTCTGAATCAGCAGAGAAAGGCACTATGAATGGTTTGCTGAACCGGGTGATGTGGTGCACAACCAGGCATGGTGAGATGGTCAACAGTCCTTGAATCCTTGCGGCGATGAAGGGATCCAAAAATTTTGTCAGCTCTGCTTTTTCTGCCCATGCGCAGCTTTAGGACTTTTGATTCGCTTTGAAATGATCAATGTTGATCCACAGTTTCAACATTGATCATTCCATCTTTGTTCGCTTCGAGAGTTTGGTTTGGATTTTTTCTGACTTATTGCTTGCCAGGCCAATTCTCTGAACACTGGAGGTCAGCGTCTAACTGTGGCTTGTCGTGGATCGGAATTCAGAGGCCTTGACAACTCCCCTCCTGACGTAATGATGTTCAAAAAAGACTCAAACAATGTTTATCACTGTTTTTGGGCAAAAAGGTGGAGTCGCCAAAACTTGTACAAGCGTCCATTTGTCAGCAATCTGGGCTTATCAGCAGAAAAGAGTCGCATTGATCGATGCAGACCGAAATCGTTCAGCAACTGCCTATGCTGCTAGAGAACTGCTTCCGTATCCAGTAATACCGATTGAGGCTGCTGCGAAAGCAGCAAGAGGAGCAGACATTGTTGTGACTGATGGACAAGCGAGTAGTAATGAGGAAGAACTTAAAAATCTTGTTGAGGGCTCAGACATCATTGTTCTGCCTACTACCCCACAAAGTCGATCATTGGAATTAACAATCGAGATGTCCACTCTTTTAAATAACTACCGCATTCCATATGCTGCTTTGTTAGTTAAAGTTGATTCGCGTAAGAAAGCGGCTGCACAATCTGCTGTTGAAATTCTCTCAGGTTTCGATATCCATGTTCTTGATTCTCAGATTCCGTTGCTCAGTGCTTTTGAAAGTGCCGAAACAAATGGGGTCACAGTCGATCAGGCTGTTGATAAAAGAGGGCGTTCACATTCAAATAGAATGACGGGCTGGTTCGCATATGACAAGGCCTGTTCTGAGATTGAGGCTCTCTTCAAGGCACATCGAGAAGTAATTATGCCTTTAAGTCCGATTGGGTGGGATTACACACCATTGGAAAAGCGTGCGGCATGATTTTGACGATATGTTTTTGATATGTCCATGAAGGAATAAACTTTTAATTTTACCCTATATAGCTTTAATTGAAAAATAAACAAGTATAAGAATTTAATATGGATTCTTTTTGAGCATTGTATTTGACCGATCTTGAATCCATTTGATGTCTATAAATACAAACCAGATGAAGATTCTTCATCATCATCTGGCTGATTTGCTATTTGTTTTAAGAAGCGAAGATCAGATTATAGGATTGATAAAAACCAAATGCCACAACCCAGGCAACAACCATTGAAACTGTGACTGAAAACAGCGTGAAACGTGCCGACTTTGTTTCACCCCAGATAGTTGCAACTGTGGTTAAGCATGGTACGTACAGAAGGCTGAACAGGCAGTAGCTGAAGCCTTGTTGAAAGTTGATTGCACCACCAAGCGCTGTTTTGAGAGCATCACTGCCTTCTCCCAATCCATACATGGTTGCAACAGCAGCCAATTGAACTTCTTTGGCAACGAAACCAATGATGAGTGAAACCGTCAACAGAGGATTAATTCCCAGTGGGGCCATCAAGGGCTGGAAGAAGGTTCCGATCTGACCTGCGTAGGTGTTCAGGCCTTCCGTTCCACCGGGGTAGTTGGTCAGGAACCAGGTAATGGTTGTGCCGATAATCATGAAGACCGAGAGCTTTTGTACGAAAGTCTTCATTTCGCTCCAGACATTCAGTGCAACTTGCTTGAATGTTGGAGTTCTGTAGGGAGGCAGTTCGATGACAAACGGATCTTTGGATTTGAACTGTCCACTGGCATTGAAAATAGCTGCCATCACAAAGGCAACAATAAAACTGATGATGTAGAGCAACCACAACGCAACAGCTCCTAAGTAACTTGGCAGGATGATTCCCAGGAAAAACACAAAGACCTGAAGCCGAGCGGAGCACAGAGCAAAAGGAATCACCAGAATTGAAAGCAATCGCTGGCTTCGCGAGCGTATTGTTCGTGTGCCCATGATCGCTGGCACGTTGCATCCAAAACCGAACAACTGCATCACAAATCCCCGACCATCAAGGCCGGCTTTGCGCATGATGTTGTCCATCAGATAAGCAGCTCTGGAAAGATAACCGCTGTCTTCGAGAGCGGTCATCACCACAAAGAAGAATGCAACCAGTGGTACGAAGCCAAGCAGAGATGCAAAACCTGTGTATGGTCCGTTAATGACAAAATCTTTTACAAGATCAGGGAGGAAACTCAATCCAGGCTCTAGGACCGTTTCCTGCAACCAATCCGTGAAATCACCGACAGGATCCTGCGCCGGCATTCCCACATTCCAGATAAACAGGAATAGAGCCAACATTGTCAGAAAGAATATCGGCAAGCCGAAAATTGGGTGCAAGAGAACTGCATCCATTCGGTTTGTGAATGTCACCAGATTTTCCGGTGGCATTTCTATCCCCTGATCTAGAGACTCCTGTATCTCTTCATCAGTGATTTTGTTCTCTCGACAGAACTCAACTAATTCTGAGATTTTGAATGAATCGGTGATATCGTTTACAGTTTTCCAGATCCCATCTATCGCCAGGCTGCACCCAGCCCCATATTTAGCACTGATGGTGAAAACTGGCATACCAAGATATTGAGATAAACTTTGGGTATTTATCTTGACCCCAAAACGTTTAACCTCATCTGCCATGTTCAGTGCCACCAAACATGGGATTCCTAGTTTCTTGAGCTGTAATGGAAGTAAAATTTGACGATCAATCTGAGATGCGTTGATGACGCAAACAATTAAATCAAAGCTGTATTTTTCAAGAAAATCTTGAACGACTTTTTCATCCTCAGTGAAGCCATCAAGATCATAAATTCCAGGCAAATCGACGAATTCAACAGTTTTTCCCTCGCGTTCAACTTTTGCCTGCATGAAATCAACAGTCAGGCCCGGCCAATTGGCCACACCTGCAGTGGCGTTGGTGACACGGTTGAAAAAAGTTGATTTACCGGTGTTTGGCTGACCGATGAAAACAATCCGAGGAACTTCGTTTTTGGATTGTTTTTGCTTGCCTGTTTCTGCTGTGATCATGGTTGAAGTTACGAATTTATGGAGAAGGAACTCTTGGGGTCATGTTTTTTTGAGATCAGCAACATCGGTGATTTCCACAAGGGCAGCTTCTGATTTGCGAATTGCAATTTCCGTTGTGCTGCCAACTCTGACTTCGAATGGATCACCGCCGGGGGCCTTGCGCATCACTTGAACTTTTCGACCTTTTCTTATACCCATTGCTTCCAATCGGTCTTTGAATGAATTGCTTAGATCACTTCCATCACTGCTGACACCCACAACAGTTGCAGAATGATGAACTGCTAGTTCACTTAGATTCATTTTCTAGGTTGAATTGTGCATCTCTCGTAAAAGGCTAGGTACGTGTGATAAGGCTGGCAATTAAATACAGCTTAAAAAGTTCATTGGCCGTAGAATTTTTTACATAGCACTCGATTTAACTCATTCATTTACAAGGAATTTCTTAATTTACTCGGCATATTTTTTCTCCCTCAGTCGCAAATGATACCTGGCGCATTATTTTGCTTGTCGTTCTCACGAGTGTTGCTACTTTTAAAAAAAGTCATGCAAGTTTCATGCTGATTATCGAAATTGAGTTGTTGATTGCTCTTGTGCTTGTGCTTATAGCTATCACACGTCGTACCGCAATTACTCAGTGGTTGGCCAATCGAAGATATCAAATTGGTCTTAAAAGGGCGAGGAAGCTTTTTCAGCATCTGGATCAGAAGGGTGGTCAGGAAGCAGTTACCAATCACTTGTTGGAGGAAGGACATTTTCTTCGTTCAAAGCGAAGGGTTGGAGACTTTTATTGCATTCCTGACGAAGACATTGATGGAGAGAAGCAAGATATAATGCTTCGAATGTCGCACAAAAACGAGCCCCGTTGGATTGCCCTGCGCCGGTTATACCTCAGTTCTATCAAGGACAATTATTATAAAAAGTCTGTTATTGAAATTCCAGCTCTCTGGGATCATGAATTCGATGTTACCTATGATCACTGGAAAACCAACCTTTCTGGATCTATAGAGAGGGATGAACAGGAAGAGGCCTGGATTGTTGCTTGAATTCTGTTTGGTTTTGATTGAAGGCTAGTTTGACCGAGTGAGCTTGATGACAACCCGCTTTTTGCTATCACCTGGTCATCATCTAATTGTTTCGAAATATCTTCGATGCTGAGCTTACAAATATTTTTAGCTGTTTCAGAAGTGTTTTTGTTAATGCCCAAAGGCTTTTAAATAATTTTTTTAAGCCAAGCGGTGGCATTTTTCCGCATTTGCTGCAGTGAGGCATTTGTCTGTTGAAGTCTGTTTGAACGCTATCGCTCGTCCACGGCCTGGACCCGGAATTTCTAAATACTTTTCAATTTGATTGATGTGCATGGCCAGTACCCGTATTGCGTGAATTGGATTGAGCGGCTGAAAGGCCTCTGTTGCTTATGCGCGATGGCAGCATCTCTGGCCTAGGTATGGGATGTATTCTCCTCCAGCGCATTTTGTTTTTTCTGTTGTTCCTTGCTTGATCGTTTCTTCTTTCTTTGTTATTCTTGTCAGGTAACAATTGAGTATTTGTAGATGAGAAAAGAGTACAAGCATCTCGCAAAAAAAATGTCACATGGCCAGCAAATGGTCTTTGATAATGAGTTTGAACTTCGTTGCAGGCAGCCCTCGCTCGGTGTGGTGTATGCGCTTTTGCTCGGCTGGTTTGGTTTTCACCGGTTTTGGCTCGATGATAGAAATGGTGGGCTTGTGTTTCTCATTTTTTCCTGGACGCTCCTGCCGGCCCTGTTTTCCATTTTTGATGCTTTGTGCATGCGAGAATTGTGCACCGGATACAACAACAAGCTTGCGAAGCAGCTTTATGACGATATCCAGCAGCTAAGCCCTTATTGATGTTCAGCGCTTCTGCTCTCCGGACCTGTAGCGCTTCAATGTGGGTAGAAGCCTTCTGTTCTGTCACTATTAGACGTGTGGAGGGATCATTTGAGATATTTTTCAAGCTTAACTATTGTTTTTCTGATATTGGTCATTAACATTTGCTTTCCTCTAATTTTGGTGTGAGGATTT
>Ga0163109_10003072_pt1 | contig 12807 bp, 8 predicted proteins | sample CRUFie1St13metaG_FD_108704 | JGI IMG/M metagenome (GOLD analysis project Ga0163109, IMG submission 108704) | Marine microbial communities from the Costa Rica Dome - CRUD Field 142mm St13 metaG | ecosystem: Environmental > Aquatic > Marine > Oceanic > Photic zone | place: Costa Rica: the Eastern... | reverse complement strand
TCCTGAGCGGCAATCTGGCGACGATAGCCTGCGTTCAAAACGAGCAAAGACTCTAGATTGTCATTAGCCCGCTTAAATTCCTCAAATGTAGTGCTTGCCTCATTGGCAAGGCGAGTAATCTCTTCCTGGACTACTGCAGATTCAGCATATTTATCACCGATAACGTCCATAGCCTGATCAAGGATACTGCTGTCGACCAAAATATCCTGAGCTTGCGCAACCCCAAAGAGGCTCAACGCGAGCATTACCAAACCAGACATACTTAAACGGTTAGTGTGACGGTTTTTCATGTGTCATCCTATTATTTGTTAGTTTAGCTGTGTGTCGTCGCAGGAATACGAGTAGATGCTGCATGAGAGCGTATCTGTTTAGACACAGAAACTATTATTTTTCGTCCTTTCCTTCCTCATTGAACCGCCGGAGGTTTCCTTGAGCATTCACCTCTCTCCGGTTGGCAGTTCTCCCTGAAAACAACCCGATTAGAGTTACCAATTTTCCCAATTTGTGTATTGATTGAGAAATTCGGTAACTGCCGCGTCGCGCAGACATCTTCAGATCTGAGTAGACCTCTTTGTGTGCCTGATTGTCCCCAAAATTCAGGGCGTTACCCCAAATCTCGGAGCAAGCCTAACACACTAACCTGCGAATTTAGAACCTTTTACCTGATAAAAATATAGACCGCGAAAGCAGCCTGAAGGTGCCGAATTTAGTCACAAACCAGCTTGAGTTAAGAGGCCGCCCAACCTGTAATCTCAGAAAGCCCCACACCGATATCTGCAAGGCTTCGTACGGTTTTCACATTCGCGTCATTGAGGGCAGCGAATTTGTCCTCGGCCGTTCCTTTACCCCCAGAAATGATCGCCCCGGCGTGGCCCATTCGTTTACCCGGTGGGGCTGTAACACCTGCGATATAAGCGACTACCGGTTTGCTGACGTGCTGCTTGATAAATGCGGCTGCTTCTTCTTCTGCCGTGCCCCCGATTTCTCCAATCATCACGATTGCTTCCGTGGCCGAATCCAACTCAAACATCCCCAAAATGTCGATAAAGTTTGAACCCGGTATGGGATCCCCGCCTATCCCAACGCAGGAAGACTGACCGAAACCATGATCTGTTGTCTGCTTCACGGCTTCGTAGGTCAAAGTTCCCGATCGGGAAACAATACCTACCTTCCCTGGCAGATGAATGTGACCCGGCATGATTCCGATTTTACACTCGCCCGGCGTGATTACGCCCGGACAGTTCGGGCCAATAAGCCGTATACCCAGCTGATCGCATTTTTCCTTGGCAACCAGCATGTCCAGAGTGGGAATACCCTCTGTGATACACACGATCAGCTTGATACCAGCATCGGCAGCTTCCAATATTGAATCTTTACAAAAGGGGGCCGGCACATAGACCACGGAGGCATCGGCTTCCGTCGCTTCAAAGGCATCCTGGACCGTGTTGAAAACCGGGAGACCCAGATGCGTCTGACCGCCCTTCCCTGGCGTTACCCCTCCGACCAGTTTAGTGCCGTAGGCGATCGCTTGCTCCGAATGGAAGGTACCCTGAGAGCCGGTAAAGCCTTGGCATATGACTTTTGTATCTTTGTTTACCAAGATGCTCATTGGGAATCTCCTGATGCTGCAACAACTACTTTCTTCGCAGCGTCCGACAATGAATCCGCCGCAATAATGTTCAACCCGCTGCTGGCTAAAACCTCCCGTCCGAGCTCAGCGTTGTTGCCCTCAAGACGGACAACCACAGGCACTTCCACCCCAACCTCCTCAACGGCGCCAATTACGCCTTCGGCAATAAGATCACATCGCACAATCCCTCCGAAGATATTAACGAGCACGGCCGCGACATTCTGATCAGAGAGGATTATTTTGAATGCTTCTGAAACCCTTTCTCGGGTCGCACCGCCGCCAACATCCAGAAAATTGGCTGGCCTGCCGCCGTGCAGCTGCACAATATCCATGGTGCCCATCGCCAACCCGGCACCGTTAACCATGCATCCGATATTTCCATCTAGCGCAACATAATTGAGCTCCCACTTGGCAGCTTGAGCTTCGCGCTCGTCCTCCTGAGAAGGGTCATGCATGGCCTGGAGTTTTGGCTGTCGGTAGAGTGCGTTGCTATCGATGTTAATCTTTCCATCCAGGCAGTGCAGATTTCCTTCGGTAGTAATCACCAAAGGGTTGATCTCAAGAAGCGCCAGATCAAGGTCCTGAAACAGAGCAGCAAGCCCCATAAAAAGCTTGGTAAACTGCTTGACCTGAGAACCCTGCAAGCCCAGACGGAAGGCAAGATCACGCCCCTGATAGGCTTGCGCCCCCGTAAGCGGATCAATGCTGGCCTTGAGAATTTTTTCGGGGGTTTCTTCTGCGACTTTTTCTATCTCAACCCCGCCCTCAGTTGACGCCATAAAGACCACACGCCGCGTAGCACGATCCAGAACCGCCCCGAGGTAAAGCTCTTGGTCAATATCTGTACACGATTCAACAAGAATCCTGCTCACCGGCTGCCCACCCGCATCTGTTTGGTAAGTCACTAGATTCTTGCCAAGCCATTGCTCTGCGAATGCCGCTGCCTCCTTGGCGGAATTTATAAGTTTGACGCCTCCTGCTTTACCCCTTCCGCCCGCGTGTACCTGAGCTTTTACTACCCACCGGTCCCCGCCGATATCAGCCGCCGCAGCTGCAGCCTGCTCAGGGGTTTCAACCGCCTGACCTTTTGATACGGGAAGACCATACTCGGCGAAAAGTGCTTTCGCTTGATATTCGTGTAGGTTCATCGGATCTCCATACTTGAGCTTGCTGGTGTTTTTTAGGCGCGGCGCCTTCGGTTTCCAATGTGTATCGCATGACCGAGGGAAGCGAGGGCCGCCTCATGTACCGCTTCTGAAAGGGTGGGATGAGAAAACATTGTCAAACCAAGGTCTTCAGCGCTCGCACTGAATTCCATCGCTATTACAACCTGCTGCATTAAATCAGCTGCACTGGGGCCGATAATATGGCAGCCCAGAATCCTGTCCGTCGCCCCATCGGCAATGATCTTAACCATGCCTTCCGAATCATTAGCTGCCAGCGCACGGCCACTAGCAGCGAACGGGAAGACACCCACGTTATAGTCAATGCCAGCCGCCTTAAGCTCCTCTTCATTTTTACCCACCCAAGCAATTTCAGGATGCGTGTATATCACAGAAGGAACCAACTCATAGTTGACCTGAGCTTTCTTACCGGCGAGTCGCTCAGCAACCATAATTCCCTCTTCCATACCCTTGTGGGCCAACATAGGCCCTCTCACCACGTCCCCACAGGCGTAAATTGAAGAAATAGAAGTAGCGCACTGATCATCGACCCGAATAAATCCGCGCTCGTCGACTTCAATACCAAGCGATGAATCAAAAAGATCTTGTGTGTACGGTTTTCTTCCGACAGCAACGATCAGCTTGTCAAAAGTCGCCATTTGCTCCCCATCGCTGTCGGTATACTCAACAGTGACCGATTTTTTGGCTTTGCCCCCCCCTAGCTTACTGCCGGTAACCCGGGCGCCCAGTTTGATCTGAAGACCTTGCCTGGTGAAAATCTTAGCCGCTTCTTTAGCGATTTGACGATCCACTGCCGGCAGGAAGTCCTCCATCGCCTCAAGAACAATCACGTCAGAACCGAGGCGAGCCCACACGCTACCCAGCTCAAGACCAATTACCCCGGCGCCAATCACTCCAAGTCTCTTTGGTACTTCTTGAAACTCCAGAGCTCCGGTACTGTCAACGATCGTATTCTGGTCGACTGGCGTTGGCGGTATCTCAATAGGGATTGATCCAGCTGCAATAATGATATGCTTGGCTTTTAGTTCCAGCGTCTTACCTTCGGGGTCACTAACTATAACTGCCTCCGGTGAGCTGACCTTACCTACGCCACTGTAGGTGTCGACCTTGTTGCCTGACAGCAAGCCGGCAACTCCTGACGTCAGTTGCTTAACCACCTGATCCTTTCGCTCAATCATCGCAGGGATATCAATATTTACCGCGGAAACATTAATCCCGTGTGTCTTAAAGTCATGCTGCGCTTCAACGAATTTATGAGAGGTGTCCAACAGGGCTTTTGAGGGAATGCATCCAACGTTCAGACAAGTGCCGCCAAAGACGGTTCTTTTATTCTTGTTTTGCCACTTTTCGATACACGCTGTACTGAAGCCCAACTGCCCGCACCGGATAGCTGCATGATAGCCCGCAGGCCCCGAGCCAATGACAACCACATCGTATTCTTTGGTCATAACTTTTCCCACTACCCTGCCAATCAAATTTCCAAAATGAGCCTAGTAGGATCTTCGAGTAGATCCTTTATAGTTACAAGAAACTGGACCGCTTCTTTCCCATCGATCATGCGGTGGTCATACGACAGCGCGAGATACATCATCGGCAGTATCCTGACCTCCCCGCTCACAGCCATCGGCCTCTCCTGAATCTTATGCATTCCCAAAATCGCAGTTTGGGGCGGGTTTAAAATCGGAGTAGATACCAACGATCCGAACACCCCGCCGTTGGAAATAGTAAAGGTGCCACCTGTCATCTCTTCGATAGCTAACTTGCCGTCTTTAGCCTTCTCACCATAGCTCCGTATCTCTTTCTCGATAGCGGCCAGACCCATATTGTCGGCATTTCGCAACACAGGAACCACAAGACCGCGAGGAGAAGACACGGCGACGCCAATATCCTGATAGCCATGATAAACAATATCGTTACCGTCAATGGAGGCGTTGACCGCTGGAAAACGTTTCAGAGCCTCAATGGAAGCTCGCACAAAAAACGACATAAATCCAAGTCTCACCCCGTCATGGGCTTTTTCGAATTCGTCTTTATATTTTGCTCGAATATCCATCACTGGCTGCATATTCACTTCATTGAAAGTGGTGAGCATCGCTGTCGTTTGGGTGGCCGTAAGCAGACGCTCAGCCACCTTTGCCCGCAGTCTGCTCATGGGAACGCGCTCTTCGATCCGGCCTTCCGAGCTGATTGAAACCTCTTGTGCTGGCTCTTTTTCACTTGGCTCGGCAACCGTTAAACTCTGAGGGGAAAGATGATTCAGAACGTCTTCCTTGGTAATGCGACCGTCTTTCCCAGTTCCGGAGATTTCACTTACCGCCAAATCATTTTCATCGATTAATTTTCGTGCAGCCGGAGAGAGAGTAGCACTTTCAGCACTCTTCTTAGCGCTCACAGTCTTATTTGAGGCGGTATCAACCTGTGCGCGAGTGATGGCACTGTCTTCTTCTTCGGGTCTGACCTCAAAATTCGCGATAGCCTCGTTACTCGTAATTGTCTCACCGGACACTTTCAGAATTTCTGCTAGCACTCCATCATCTGGCGCAACGACTTCGATTACGACTTTGTCTGTCTCGATATCCACAAGCAGATCGTCTCGTGAAATCTTCTCACCAACATTTTTGTACCACGTGGCTATCGTGCCGTCTGGCACTGATTCTGGAAGCTGCGGGGCTTTTATCTCGGTTGTCATGGTAGTTCCTAACTGAAGGGCTACAGGCCCATTGTTCAAATTTCAGATGCCAGCATTCTAGCTCAGGGCGTCATTAATAAACTGTTCTTGCTGGCTCAAATGCAAAGCGGGATAGCCTGCCGCGGCAGCAGCAGAAGCTTCGCGTCCCGCATACCCAAGGCAAATTTCAGGGAATAAGCGTTGAACCGCACGTCTCATATGATGCTGGCTGGAATACCAAGCACCCTGATTCATCGGCTCCTCCTGACACCAGGTTATTTCTTTGACGTTCTTATATTCCGAGAGACAGCCCTCAAAATCTTCATGCGGAAAGGGGTACAGTTGCTCCAAGCGGATTATGGCAATATCTTTCATTCCTCGCTTTCGGCGTTCGCCTCTGAGATCGTAGTAAACCTTACCACTACAAAAAATCAGTTTTCTGACGTTGGCTTTGTCGAGATTATCGGTTTCATTAATGACAACCTGAAAGCTACCTTCGGCAAGCTCTTCTAGGGTACAGGTGGTCTCTTTGTGTCGAAGCAGGCTTTTGGGGGACATTACAATGAGCGGCTTCCGAAGCGGACACAAAACTTGCTTGCGCAACATGTGAAAAACCTGCGCAGCTGTAGTGGGAAGGCAGACTTGAATATTGTGTTCCGCCGAAAGCTGCAGAAAGCGCTCAAGGCGCGCCGAACTGTGTTCCGGCCCCTGCCCTTCATATCCATGCGGCAACAACAGAGTCAATCCGCACAGCCTGTTCCATTTTTGCTCGCCACTGGTAATAAACTGATCAATGACAACCTGCGCTGAGTTCGCAAAATCTCCGAACTGCGCCTCCCAGATTACCAAAGCATTCGGCGTGGTAGTTGAATATCCATATTCAAACGCCAGCACCGCCTCTTCAGACAGCAAGGAATCATAAATGGAGAAATCACTCTGCCCTTTTGCAAGTTCCTCAAGAGGTATATATGAATCTCCGGATTTATGGTCGTGTAGTACTGAGTGTCGATGAGAGAACGTGCCACGACCCACATCTTGCCCGGTAATCCTCACTTTATTGCCGCTGGTTAAGATGCTCGCGTAAGCAAGGGTTTCTGCAAACCCCCAGTCAACTGCCGCATCACCGGCGGCCATCGCTGAGCGGTCCTGGTATACCTTTTTAACCTGCTTTTGCAGTGATAAGTCAGTAGGAAGCTCAACCAGTTTCTTTGCCAAAGCACGCAGCTGCGTGACCGGCAGAGAGGTGTTGTAGTGTGGACTCCAATCGTGACCAAGATAAGGGCTCCAGTCGACGAAGAGCTCAACAGAAGGCTCTTTGACGAGACTCTTAACAACGTGCTGCCCGGTATCGAGCTCTTTCCGGAAATTCGCGCTTAGTGCGTTCGCTTCGCTTTCTGAGAGTATTCCCTGAGCGATAAGGCTTTCTGCATACAAAGCCCGAGTTGAGCGGTGCTGCTTGATCGCAGCATACATGAGCGGCTGCGTGCCGGAAGGTTCGTCTGTTTCATTGTGCCCCCGTCTCCGGTAGCACACCAAATCTATCACAACATCTTTTTTGAAAGCATAGCGAAAATCCAGCGCCAGCTGTGTCACAAATAGCACAGCCTCCGGATCATCCGCATTGACATGAAATATCGGAGCCTGAACCATTTTTGCTACGTCGGTGGCGTATTCTGTCGAGCGAGCATCATCCTGACGACTGGTCGTAAACCCTACCTGATTATTCACAATGATGTGCACCGTACCGCCGGTAGAGTAAGCGCGTGTATTGGACATCTGGAATGTTTCCATCACCACTCCCTGCCCCGCGAATGCAGCATCTCCATGGCAGATTACGGGAACCACGAGATCACCTGAGTCATCATTCCTTCTGGACTGACGGGCTCGTACTGAACCTTCGACAACAGGTGCCACAATTTCCAAATGGGAAGGGTTGAACGCCATCGCCATGTGAAGCTCGCCGCCGGCCGTCATGATATTGGACGAAAAGCCCTGATGATATTTCACATCACCAGAGCTCTGATATACGGCTCGGCCCTCAAACTCATCAAACAGATCCGCTGGATTTTTCCCAAGGATATTCACTAGCACATTCAAACGACCGCGATGAGCCATACCCAGCACGATCTCCTTTGCGCCATATTTTCCCGACCGCTGGACCAGCTCATCCAGCGCAGGAATTAGACTCTCGCCTCCCTCCAGGCCGAAACGCTTGGTACCCGGATACTTAGAATCAAGATGTTTTTCAAGACCCTCTGCAGCGGTTAGGCGTTCAAGAAGATGTCGCTTAACGTCGTTTTCAAACGTAGGGTAGCCGTCATTGCTCTCAATTCTTTTCTGGATCCACTGCTTCTCTTCCAGATTGACGATATGCATGAACTCATATCCAACTGAACCGCAGTAAATCCGCTCCAGCGTATCCACCATCTCTCTCAGAGTTACCTTCTGCTTACTGACAAACAGAGATCCAGTCTGAAAAACGGTAGAAAAATCGACCGGAGATAGGTCATGAAATTCGAGCTCAAGATCAGGCACTCTTTCCCGGTGCATGATGCCAAGCGGATCCAGTTTCGCCTTTTGATGCCCTCTTACACGGTAGGAACTGATCAACTGCAGGACGTGAACCTGTTTGTTTTCATGATCCGAATTGACAACCGCTTCATTACTGAGAACCGGCGTATAACGACTGACTTTACTGAGCGCTTTAAAATCCCGTCTGATGCTGGCGTGAGAAACATCTGGATTGGCATTTTCTATGACGGCAGAGGCAAGGGAGTCAAAGAAAGTACACCACTGCTCTGGAATGGATTTTCGATCCGTCAGGTAGTCTTCATACAGTTCTTCGACGTACTCGACGTTAGAGCCGGACAGATGACCCGTACTCCACATTAATTCCATGATGTTCTCGTGCATCAATGTTGTCCTAAAGCAATCGATAATCGGCAATAACTGACGCCCCGAGCATCAACACAGCCAACCACGTAATTAGGTACCCTGTGAAATCAGCATACTCCTGATATGCCCAATAGCTCGTGTGGGGTTAAGCCCCTTGGGACACACTGCCACACAGTTCATAATCCCTCTGCAGCGAAAAACGCTGAACGGATCATCCAAATCAGAAAGTCGCTCTTCAGTCGCTGTGTCTCGACTATCTGCCAGAAAACGATACGCCTGAAGAAGTCCGGCAGGCCCGATAAACTTGTCCGGATTCCACCAGAACGAAGGACAATTAGTGCTACAGCATGCGCACAGAATACACTCGTATAGGCCATCCAACTTCGCTCTGTCTTCAGGCGTTTGCAAGCGTTCTATAGCGGGCGCAGGTGCATCGTTAATCAGATAGGGCTGAACCTTCTCAAATTGCTGATAAAAGATAGCCATATCGACCACCAAGTCACGAATGACAGGCAAGCCCGGCAGCGGACGAAGCACCAATTTATTTGCGGGACCACCCACAGCCGACAGCGGCGTGATACAGGCAAGCCCGTTGGTGCCGTTAATGTTCATTCCATCTGATCCACACACACCTTCTCTGCAGGAACGGCGGTATGCCACGGTAGCATCCTGCTCCTTTACTAGCGCGAGCACGTCAAGAACCATTAGATCTTTACCTTCGGGCAGATCCACTTCGTACTCTTGCGTACTGGGTTTAGTATCAACTTCGGGATTATATCGGTAGATGCTGACTAACACGGTATCAATAACTCTCTTTTAAAATCACACAGCCAATCACTTACGACGTGCAGCAATTGACTAATAGGTTCGGACTTTCGGCTGAAAAGTTTCGACAGTACGCGGGGTAAAATTAACATCGCGCTTGCCGATCCGCTTGTCTCGGGGAAAATACATGGAATGGCACAGCCAGTTTTCATCGTCACGTTCACGGAAATCATCCCGGGCATGCGCTCCGCGGCTCTCAGTCCTTCCCTCAGCGGCAATCGCAGTCGCTTCGGCGACCTCGAAAAGATTCTGAAGTTCAAGCGCTTCGATGCGCGCCGTATTGAATGTTGCGCTTTTATCTTCCAGATAAATATCGTTGAGACGCTCTCTCAGGACTTCCAGCTTTTGCACGCCTGCTTTCATGAAGTCGCCACTGCGGAAAACACCAAAGTGGTTCTGCATCACCTGCTGCAACTCCGCTCGCAGCGCCGGAATACTCTCACCGGAAGTCGACTCATTGAGCTTTACAAGACGCTGAGAAGCCTCTTCAATATCGGTCTGGGCTACCTGGCGCTGTTCAATCCCTTGGGACAAAATTTCCTCAATGTACTTGCCCGCAGCACGACCAAAAACCACAAGGTCCAGAAGGCTGTTTCCGCCCAGCCGGTTAGCACCATGCACGGAAACGCAAGCGACTTCCCCGACTGCAAAAAGCCCCGGGATAATTTCATCTTTACCATTGCCTGTCTGAGTAAGAGCCTGGCCATGAACATTAGTCGGAATACCACCCATCATGTAGTGACAGGTCGGCACAACGGGAATAGGCTCCTTCACCGGATCCACGTGAGCAAAGGTTCGCGATAGCTCCAGAATGCCGGGCAATTTAGCATTTAGCACTTCCTCACCGAGATGATCGAGCTTGAGCTTGACATGATCTCCATGCTCACCGCAGCCTCGCCCTTCCAGTATTTCCAGCACCATCGATCGGGCGACAACATCTCGTCCAGCAAGATCTTTGGCGTTAGGCGCATAGCGCTCCATAAAGCGCTCGCCATCTTTATTGATCAGATAGCCCCCTTCACCCCGACAGCCTTCCGTAACCAGGGTCCCGGCGCCATAAATTCCGGTAGGGTGAAACTGCCACATTTCCATGTCCTGCATGGGATAACCCGCGCGCATAGCCATGCCGATCCCGTCGCCGGTATTGATCAAAGCGTTGGTTGTTGAAGCATAGATCCGTCCCGCACCACCCGTTGCAAAAACCGTGGCTTTGGATTGGATAAACACAGTCTCACCATTTTCGATGCAGATCGCCATGACACCAACTACCGCACCGTCCTGATTCTTAACAAGGTCAGTGGCATACCATTCGTTGAAGAAGACGGTGTTGTTTTTAACGTTCCCCTGATAGAGCGTATGCAAAAGAGCATGGCCCGTGCGGTCGGCAGCTGCACAAGTCCGCGCGGCTTGACCTCCTTCACCGAAATCTTTCGACTGGCCGCCAAAAGGACGCTGATAAATCCGACCGTTGTCGGTCCGCGAGAACGGCAGTCCCATGTGCTCGAGCTCAAAAACGGTCTGCGGGCCCTCGCTGCACATGTATTCAATGGCGTCCTGGTCACCGATATAGTCTGATCCTTTCACGGTGTCATACATGTGCCACCGCCAATCGTCATTCGGATCTGCACTGGCGATCGCACAGGTGATACCACCTTGTGCAGACACCGTGTGCGATCGCGTCGGAAACACCTTAGAAATCACCGCAGTTTTGTATCCTGACTGCGCAAGCTGCAACGCAGCGCGCATGCCAGCACCGCCACCGCCGACGATCACTGCGTCAAAAGAAATACTTCGATAACCCGACATCTAACTGCCCCAAAATATCTGAACGCCCCAGAGCAGATACACCGCAATGAGTAGAACGCAGAATGACTGATAAATAAGTCTTATGAAAGTGCCCTTGCCCCCCAATTGCCTGCCAGTCAGGTAGTCGGTTCCCACCGTCCACATCCCGACCCAAGTGTGACCGCAAAACGCAACCAAAGAGATAATGCTGAACAGTCGCACAGAATTCTTGTTGAATACTTCCCGCCAGCTCTCGTAATCCAGCTCAGGTGTAGATCCCAGAACAACAAGTATGAACAGGGTGTAGGCTGCCAGAATCACTGCGCTGAAGCGCTGTATGATCCAATCAGACAAGCCGGACCTGCTGAAACTTGTGGCGTTGGTTACCATATCATCCCCCAAGACAAAACTGCCGCAGCAAGGGCAAGTATCAATGTAACTTGCGCGCCTCGCAGAGCCCCTTCTCGACTTTCACCGAGACCCCAGTCCATCAGCAAGTGTTTTATTCCCGCGATCAGGTGGTAAAGCAGTCCTGCCAGGATCAACCAGACCACGAGCTTGACCGGAGTCGCTCTGAGCAACTCCAGTGCTCGCTCAAATCCGGCTTCTGATTCAAGCGAGAGCTGCATTAAGTAAAGCATGACGCCGATGCTGAAAAACAACGCCACACCGGAAATTCTATGGAGAATCGAGGTTATCGCAGGCAACGGGAATTTAACTGTCGTCAGATCGAGGTTAACAGGGCGAGTGTCTTTCACGTGATATCTTACCGTCGCATCAGGGTTATTTTTATTAGTGTGGTCGACGATTAGAGGAACAGCGCCGGCCATCGGAAATTTTGTTACAAATTAACTACTTGAAAGGCCTTGGAGTATATTCGCTAGCCCTTACCAATACAATAAATCATAGGGTCAGACCTTCGATTGTGACAACGGTTTGTCAAATAGCGCTAGAAACGTCAGAAACTTGACGAAAATCAACACGATAAGCCCAGACACCAAGCGCGCTTGAATCTTCAAGACATATTGCTAATAGTTTGAAACTCACCGGTTAGTTACAACCGCACCAAGACAGATATCCCGTGAAAGCGGCCTCGCAATAACCTCAGGCACGGCGACAGGCCAAGCAGATTTGACAATCGTATCGCTTACTCCCTATGCTTGCACGCCCGATTCTAGCCTTATCTGTTGTAACTTAAGTCGTTAATTAAGCTCGTTAAGGCACTGCTTTAAAACAAATTATAAAAACCTTCCCTGAATCGGAAATCACCACTGAGTAGGAGCAAGGAATGACCGAAATAAAGGCCCGGCTTAAAATCGACGGGAACTCAGACGCTATCGACCTTCCCGTTTTTCAAGGCAGTACTGGACCAGATGTCGTTGATGTCAGAGGGCTCGTCAGTCAAGGCGTTTTCACCTACGACCCCGGATTTGTTTCCACAGCCTCCTGCGAGTCGAAAATTACCTATATCGATGGGGCGGCAGGCGTTCTACTCCACCGAGGCTACCCTATCGAGCAACTGGCGGAAAAATCAAACTTCCTTGAGACTTGCTATCTGTTGTTACACGGCGAACTACCCGATCGGACTGAACACGACCAGTTCGTCAATTCCATCCGATATCACACCATGGTCGACGAAGCGATCCATCAGTTCTTCCGGGGATTTCCTCGCACCGCACACCCCATGGCAATGCTATGCGGCGTGGTTGGCGCCCTTTCGGCGTTCTATCATGACAGTCTGGACAACGACAATCCTGAACACCGGATCAAAGCTGCGCACCGCGTGATAGCCAAGATGCCTACTTTGGCGGCTATGTGCT
>Ga0163109_10003071_pt1 | contig 12807 bp, 10 predicted proteins | sample CRUFie1St13metaG_FD_108704 | JGI IMG/M metagenome (GOLD analysis project Ga0163109, IMG submission 108704) | Marine microbial communities from the Costa Rica Dome - CRUD Field 142mm St13 metaG | ecosystem: Environmental > Aquatic > Marine > Oceanic > Photic zone | place: Costa Rica: the Eastern... | reverse complement strand
TCAGTATCCCCTTTTTTAATTCGAAGAAGAGACGCATTGTACGCAATAACTAGAGTCACAGCCAGAGGATCAAAGACAATAACTAAGATTAAGATAAACCATTTAACCACCCGATTCACTGCTCGGTCCAATGCTTCCTTAATCAAAACTGGATTTTCGGTTAACTCCGCCTGTTGCACATCAGAATCAAATGCACGAGCAACAAATTTAAATGATCCGATGTCAGTCGCTCTAATTTTGCTTTCTAAATCAAGAATTTTGGCTTCCGCCTGCTCCTTTTTGGTTTGCAACTGTGCTTTCATTTCCTCGATTTCAGAGGAACTATCAGGACCGTAGGCAGAATTAGTCTCACTCAAGGAGGTAATTTTCTTACTCGCTTCTGCAATCTCACTTTCCAATGTTGCAATTCGATTATCTACAGATGCACGTGCTTCCTGTAAGTTCTGAAGTGCAGTTTTGACATTATCTGCTTGCTCAGCCCCACCAGTTGTTAAGCTAGTAATGCGGGAGTTTGCATCAGAAACTTCACCTTGAATCAAAACGATTCTTTGGTCCAAAGAATCAAAACGTGTCTCGAGGTCTTCTCTTGCTTTATCCTTGGCCATTTGGATTGCAGTCATCCTATTTCGCAAAGCCTCTCTCTCTGGACCTTGTGTCTTCAGTAACTCAGCAGCTTTTTTGAGTCCATCTTCTTTAAGAAAACCACCTGCACCTTGATCTTGATACACCTTCACTGCTGCATCCAGTTGAGCTATTCTTTCCGAAACATCTTTCTCTCGTTCTCTCTCCCTATCCAATCTGGCATCTATTTCTAGCTTGTATTCTGCTTTATCGCTCTTGATTTCCTCTATGTCTTTCTGGCGATCAAGAATGACTTGCTCTAGGCGCATTTTTTCATCTTCTCTCCTTTGCCTCTCCCCAACAATCATCTGATCGGTTTCTTCGGCAAGTCTAGACTTTGAAGATTCCGCCTGTTCAATATCTTTTCTCCTCTCAGCAATGTAATTCTCTAATCTTGCACGCTCTTCCGCCTGCTTTTCTTCACGTAGAGTGGAACCTTTTTTACCTGAAAGCTGATATGCGGCAATTCTTCGGTCATAGTCAGTCTGCTGTCTTTGCAGACTAGATATTTCTTTCTCATAGCCTTGAACTTGACTTAGTGTCTGCTCAAATGCCTGAGAAAGATATCCGTAAATCCCCGCAGAAGTAATTCCAATTAGAAGAACAACTGCAAAAGACAGATAAGTTCTCAAAGTTGGGTAGCAAGTTTTCCAGTGGCGATAAAGGAATGAGGCTGCGATGAGTTTTCCAAATTCAAGACTTGATGCCATGATAATGATTGGAATGGTAAAGGCACTGACGGCTCCAAAAGTTAGGGCAATCCCTCGCACGCTAAAGTAAGCGGCACACCCTGCTATAAACAGGGCCGATGCTCCAATCATTAGGGTGAATAGATTCATGCAAATTATCATCCACAATCTAGTCTGATAGAAAACAAGAACTTATTCCCAAGAATAAAAGTTATTCACCGAAAAACGATTTCCGTTTCCCTTATTCTTTTCTAAGTCTTTAGATGATTACGGATGGAATTTCATCAACAATTCACCAATATTGACTGGATGGTTGTCGCAGGATACTTACTGCTTACCACTTGGGTTGGCCACCTGCTCAAAGGTAGCCAGTCAACCATCAAAGATTTTTTTCTCGGAGGAAGATCCCTGCCTTGGCAGGCAGTATCCGGGTCAATTATCGCGACTGAGATCAGTGGAGTTACCTTCATCGGTGTCCCTGGGATGATCTATGCAGCAGGTGGTGACTTCACCTACCTGCAATGGGGCATTGGTTCAATTATTGCACGAATTATTGTGGGAATTTATTTTGTTCGGGTCTTTTACCAAAGAGAAATTTATAGCCCTTATGACTACATGGGCAATCAACTTGGAGAAGGGGCAAAAAGGTTGGCAACTATCATCTTCCAGGTTGGAGGAATTCTAGGGCAAAGCGTGAGGGTACTGGTTGCTGCTCTGGCTCTCAAGGTCGTCACTCCTTTAGAATTCCATCATTGCATTTGGATAATTGGACTATTTGCGGTCGGTTGGACACTGATGGGAGGCATGCGTACCGTGATCTGGACTGATGTCATGCAATTCTTTCTTTTCGTTGGAGCTGGTTTATTCAGTTTATTTTGGATAATTGGCCAACTGGATGGTGGATGGAATCAAATGATCCAAACAGCGGGGGAAGCTGGCAAATTCAACCTCATTAACCTAACCTCCGACCCGGCCGTCGGGTTTACCTTATGGGTTGCGATCATAGCAGTTCCTTTTCAAAATCTCAGTGCTTTTGGTGTGGATCAACTCAATGCACAGCGAATGTTCTGTTGCCGCAATGCCAATGATGCCCGCAAGGCGATGATCGCCAGTTCCGGTGCTCTTCTTCTTACCCTGCTCATGCTGTTTGTGGGTGCTGGACTATTCGCTTTTTATGAACCTATGCGTGTAGCCGGTTCTGAACCTGCCATTTTTAAAGAAGATACAAATTCCGTTTTTCCCGTTTGGATAGTAACCGAGCTTCCTGTTGGACTTCGGGGATTAATCCTTGCTGGAATTTTTGCAGCGGCCATCTCCAGTCTGGATTCTATTTTGGCCGCCCTTTCTCAAACAACACTAGGTTTATTAAAACCAAAAAAAGATCAAAACTCTGAACGCAACAGGCTCATTCTTTCCAGAATTCTAGTCTTGGTTTGGGGCATCATTCTCTCCGCTTTCGCTGTTGAATTGGATTCACTTAGGGGGAAAGTAAATGTAGTCGTACTTGCGTTCGGTATGATATCTTACACCACCGGTCCAATGCTCGGAATGTTTCTGGCATCTTTACTGACTCCAAAGACCAGTATCAAAGGCTTATCTATTGGTTTTGCTTTTTCGTTTCTTTTGGTTGCATCGCTTCGACCAGATTTCTACCAAATTCTTATCAATTACGAATTAATTTCTTTTGAAACAGCTTTGGATTGGAGTTTCTTGCAAGAAGTAAACGGAAAACTCGCTATCAAAATAAACACGGTCTGGGCATGGCCAGTTACCGTTTTTATCACATGGGGGTTTGGATTGCTGATTCCCCGGAAACAGAAGCTTGAATGATCACCAGTCTATCATCTGAGCTTTTTCCTTCTCCACGGGAGATATTTCAGGAACCTGGATATTTTCCTGTGCCCGAACAGTGGCTTATTTTTGGAAATGATTCAGTCATCAAAGAAATAATTTCAGTTTCCCCTTTTCCATTTCAACAATCTGAAAAGAATTGTGCCCAGATTGTGTTGATTCATACACAGCTTGATGAAGAAGCATTGATTATCGAGTGTGAAACTTCCAAGATTTCCATCTCTTTTGGAAGTCCAAAAGGAGCACTATACGGGTTAAAAACCCTCAAGCAGATTATTGATCTATCGGCTGGAAAGATTCCGTGTTTCAAATTGACGGATGCTCCTTATCTAAAAAGAAGAGGCTTCATGCTGGATGTCAGTCGATGCAAGGTTCCCACAATGCAAACAATGTACCAGCTAATCGATCTGTTGTCAGATCTTCGCTACAATGAATTGCAACTCTATATTGAACACACTTTTGCATTCAAGGATCACGATATCGTATGGCAGGACTTTTCTCCTCTTACCGGTGAGGAAATCGAACAAATTGATCAATATTGCCAGGAACGTTTCATTGAGCTTGTTCCAAATCTTAACTCATTTGGACATTTTGAAAGATGGTTGAGACATAAACCATATAAGCAATTAGCCGAATGTCCTGAGGGCTTCCGTAGAGATGATCCGTTTATGGTTCGGGACCATGGATCCGTGCTAAAGCCAAACCAGAATAGTTTGGACTTTATCGACTCCCTTTACGATGAATACCTTCCTCATTTTTCATCAAAAAAATTTAATGTGGGCCTCGATGAACCCTGGGAACTTGGTCAGGGTTGGAGCAAGCCAAAGGTGGAAAAACACGGAAAGCACAAAGTCTACTTAAAACATCTTGAGGGAATATTAAGCCTCGTTGAAAAACATGATAAATCCATGGAATTCTGGGCGGATGTCATCTTGGAAAACCCTGAAAACGCCCAGCATCTTCCTTCACATGCATCTCCAATCATTTGGGGTTATGAAGGAGATCACCCTTTTTCCTCCCAGGCAAAGTCAGTTGCAGAATGCGGACTGAATTTTTCATTAGCTCCCGGAACCGCAAATTGGAGAAGTTTCTCGGGGCGTTGGGAAACAGTGCGCAAAAACCTGCATTCGGCTTGCACAAATGCCGATGAATATGGGGCGGAAGGAATATTGCTAACCACTTGGGGGGATTGTGGAAATCATCAACCATGGTCCACTATGTACCCACCACTTTTCTTGGGATCCCAGCTCACATGGAGGGGTAAAGATGTAAATGATGAGAAAATAGGGACTTTTATCGATCGTACAGTTTTTCATTCACCTGCTCTCGGCTTAGGACAGGCATTGATTGATTTAGCCAAGCTTGATCAAATCATTGGATTCAATCTACCCAACAATAGTCTTCCATGGTTCGCCCTCTTCTCAGCACAACCCGAAAAGCTTCCTCAGCATCTTGCTGAACAATTGTCCGTTCACGAATTACAAAATGGGTTGGATTGGCTGAATAAAATAAGTTCTGAAAATTTCTCATCGGAAAATAACCCAAATGCAAAGCTCGCAGAGCTGGAGTGGAAGCTTGGGATCGATCTTTCGATCGCAGGTATTAACCATGCAATATGCATGATAAGCAAAGGTATTAATTCTTCCAAAATCGCAAACAACCAACCCCCGCTCAAAAAGAGATTTCAGGATATATGGCTGCAGCGTGCCAGAATAGGAGGATTGCACGAGGCTCTTTCCCTGCTCGAAAAAGCTCTGCAAAACTAGCTCTCTACGATTCTTGCACTCGCAGAGGAGGAACTTCTGCGGCAATAGCGTCCGCACGAATCCTACCCTCGGTTGTTAAACATACAGAACTATCTATTTCGATGGCTAAATTCTCTTTGATTAGACATTTAAAAAATTCTGAAAGATTATTTAGACTTTTTCGTGAAAGACCAAAACGCTGTCCAATTTCATAAATCTTAATTCCCTGGTTCATCCGTAGACCAAAAAGAATGGCATCTTCCGCCAGTGTTTGCTCACTTAGTTCAGAAAACTCATCATAATCCTTCGAAGAAAAGCCTGCCCTCACACCACTTTCCCATTTCTCTAGGTTTGCAGGATTCTTCCATCTTTTGTTTTGATATTGAGAACAGGCAGATGGACCGAAGCCTATCCACTCATTCATTTTCCAGGTGTTTAAATTATGCAAACAGGAATAGCCATCCAAGGCAAAATTTGAAATCTCATATTGCTTGTACCCGTGATGGGGCAAATACGACCATGCCCGTTCATAAAATTCAGCCTCTCTTTCAGGATCGATTGAGATTTCGCCTGCCGACAACTTCGCATACAAAGCCGTATCTTCTTCAAATGTAAGGCAATAGGTCGACAAGTGATTAGGTTTAAGATCAACTGCATGCATCATATCAGTTTCCCATTGAGCTAAGCTTTGACCGGGAATACCAAAAATTAAATCAAGATTAACTGATTCAAAGTTAGTTTTCTGAATTAAATCGTAAGCTTTGTAAACTTTATCCGGTCCATGCTTCCGACCCAAGGCATCCATTAATTTTGCATCAAATGTTTGAACTCCAAGAGATATCCTGTTAACTCCAGCATTTTTCAGGACCGAGAGTTTCTCCGAGGAAACTTCATTGGGTGCCAACTCAATCGTCCACTCGGCTCCCTTCTTCAAACCAAGCTCTTTTATTAATATACACAATGTATCCAACTCTTCCGGTTTAAGCAGTCCAGGAGTGCCCCCTCCAATGAATACCGTATCGAATGGAGAACCTTGCATATAGCGGAGCATTTCATCTTTTAACGAAAGAAAATAGCTTTTGATTCTCTTTTTGCTTGGTCTCTCCTGATAAAAAGCGCAAAAATCACATGTGGATGAACAAAATGGAACATGAACATACATACCTAAGGTGCTGGCATGTTTTTGATTTCCTTCTTGCATCTTCTTGGGTTATGACGAATTTCCAACAATCGACAAAAAGAAAATGAACCAATTCAAATCTAGACTCTCCTTTATTCTCGCTATTTCCGTAATTACATTTCTATGCAGTTGCCGACCACCCACATTTATCAATCTTACTTCCAAAAACCTTAGTCAGAATCCATCTGGTATTTACACTCTGCAGACTGAAGTAGAAATTCAGGACCGTAAGGTCCTAAAAGATAGTATTGAAGTCAATGTGATTGTCGGAGGTGAGACTATAGAAATGGTACAGGATCCGGTAAATGATTCCCTTTGGAGTTGCGACTATAAACTTCCGAAAGGCTTCGACGAAGCTACTTATTATTTTCAGGTCAACTACACCACGAGACTTAATAACGGTGGACTTAAATCTGGTGAGATCAAGAGTGACCTCCAAGTCTTTCAATTGGAAAATCGATATGTTGGTAATCTAGCCGCATATCGTGGACCTGTTGGTGTTGAAATTGCAGTACAAGGGCGAGGATTAACCAAGTATGACTCGATTACTTTTGGTGAACAAAAAGCAAAAACCAATTATCTTTCTGAAAATGAGCTCCGTTTTGTGGTGCCAGCTCTTCCCTCAGGTATAGATTATCCAGTACAATTGATCGGGGGACCTCATGGTGCACTCGATATTGGAAATTTTCGAATTGATGAAAGTAGAATCGGAGTAGTTCCATCTTCTCTAGAAATTAATTCAGGTGATTCTGCAACTTTGCTTTTTAAAATTGATTATGATGCCCCTCCCGGTGGTCTTGCCATAGATGTAAAAACCAATGTGCCTGATTCCGTGGTGATGCCAGAAGCAGTAATCGCTGAAGGTGATCGGACTGTTAACATTCCAGTCGAAGGAGGAACTGCAGGCGAAGGAAAGTTGATCATTTCCGCACCTGGTTACGAATCAGTGGAAGTGTCAGTTCGCGTCTTGTAATCACTAGAATTGTAGGAATATGGTTGCTCCGTATTTAACGGACAACTTTTTAGTTTCGGTTATTATCCCCACATACAACCGCTTGCCTTTTTTGGTGCCTGCGTTGAATTCTGTTTTGGAACAGACATGCAGAATACATGAAATTATTGTGATCGATGATGGTTCAACTGATGGCACTGTTGAATTTCTTCACAAGAACTTCCCTGCGGTTTCGGTAATCTCTCAAAAAAACCAGGGTGTTTCGTCTGCTCGAAACACCGGGATTCGAAAGGCTACTGGAGAATGGATAGCCCTTCTCGATTCGGATGATCTGTGGTTGCCAGAAAAAATTGAAAAACAAGTGCATTTCCTTTCCCAGAATAAGTCTTACCAGGCATGTCAAACATTGGAGAAATGGATTCGGAATGGTAATCACATCATACCGCCTAAGTATCTTGACAAATCAGAAAACGGATTATTCCAGCGAAGTCTTCAAAGATGTATCATCTGCCCATCCTCCGTACTGCTTCATTCTACAATATTCAAAGAAGTTGGTCTCTTTGATGAATCTTTGCCGTTATGCGAGGATTACGATTTTTGGATTCGATTATTATTAAAAAACAAAATCGGATTGCTTGAAGAATTATTGGTTATCAAAAATGGTGGCCATGATGATCAATTATCAATGTCAACATGGGGACTCGACCGATACCGTATTCAATCGCTGGAGAAGATTGTGACCGCTGAGATCCTCGATCAAGTTCAGGAAAAAATGATTTTGGAAACACTGATTGAAAAAATAAATTTATCCATCCAGGGTTTTCAAAAACATAACAAGATACGGGAAAGTGAAAATTATATGAAAAAAAAAGACAAAGCACTTGATCGACTTGTTTCACTTCAAACACAAAACGGATGAATTTCGTCATCGCACTCCAGGCGGAAGCACATCCGTTGATCAAGAACCTTAAACTTAACAAAAAAACTGGAAAGACACCTTTCCCAGTTTTTGAAAATCGTTATCATAGAATTGTAATATCAGGAATCGGTGAAATCAGGTCGGCAGCGGCGACTGGGTATCTACTTGGTCTTTTCACTGCTAAACCTGAAGCCATAATCAACCTTGGACTGGCTGGACATGGCAGCCTGAAAAAGGGGGATATCTTTATTGCCAATCGAATTTTTAAAGAATCTGACAAAGCCGTTCATTACCCACCGCAACTCATCAACCTGCCCTTCCCTAGATCCTCTCTGCAAACCTGCCAATCACCCTGTGAGCATTATTCCAAAGATATCGGATATGACATGGAAGCTCATGCATTTTGTTCAGTTGCCTACCAGTCATGCACCCGTGAAATCGTACAATCTATCAAGGTTGTATCTGATAATTCCAGCGACCCCCTTAGTTCCTTCGATCCCAAAACCGCCTCCAATCTCATCGAGAATCAGCTTGATCATATTCACATGGCAATTGAAGGAATCGAAGACCTCGCAAAAAGTCTTCCCACCAGTCCAGTAAAGCTCAAATTAATTGAGAAAATTAAAGCAACACATCATTTTTCCACTACCCAGTCTCACCAGCTTGAATCTTGTATCAGGCATGCATGTATCTTCGGTTTTGATCAGGAGAAAATAGAACCCATCCTATCGAGTTCTTCCAATTCTTCAGAATTCATAAAAAGATTAAAACAAGCAATTGAACCGCTTCAAATAATCTCATGATTGATACCATTTATTATGAGACTCAAGTCGAAGAGCACCCCCGTTCAATCGAGCTATTTAAGCGCTTCGCCCATGCCTCCCGTATCCCTTGCCGTCATTACAAAGAAGTCTTTAATCCTATTGGTCAAAACTTCAGTCTTCAAAAAAAGAAACCCTCATTAATTCTAGCAAAAAATTCAGGCAAACTCGTCCATCCCGTACCCAATACTTATGGCATAGGCGGAAAGAAAAACTACTACTTTTCACATATGCTTAACTGCCTTTATGATTGCCGCTATTGCTTTCTTCAGGGCATGTACCCCTCCTCCAATTATTTACTTTTCGTAAATTACGAGGATTTTTTTGATGAAATAAAAACAAAAACGGAGGATTCTCCAAACCAAAAAAGTTGGTTTTTTTCTGGATATGATTGTGACAGCATGGCTCTCGAAAAGATTACAGGGTTTATTTCATCCGCCCTTCCTTTTTTCAGTAAATATCCGAGTGCACAACTTGAATTACGCACAAAAAGTGTGGCCACCCAAGTGCTCAAGGGAACAGCCCCTCTCTCCAATGTGATTACAGCTTTTAGTTTTACTCCGCAGGAAATTAGTGACCAGTTGGAAAAAAATGTGCCTCCTGTGAACTCCCGAATTCAGGCAATGAAGGAGATTGCGGATGAAGGTTGGCAGGTCGGGGTAAGGCTTGATCCCCTGATTGACTGTGCTGACTTCGAGATTCGATATTCAAAATTGATCAGTCAAATATTTACCACCCTGGATTCAAAAACAATCCATTCTGTTTCTTTGGGACCTTTCAGGTTGCCTGAACCATTTTTTAAAAAAATGGAAAATCTTTATCCAGAAGAGCCAATTTTTGCCTCAAAACTCCAAAAAAGGGGAAAGACGGTAAGCTATTACAGAGAAATTGAAAATCAACAGCTGGAAACCTGTAAACAATTACTCCTTGAATACTTACCTACACAAAAACTATTCTTTTGTGAACCTGACGAATAATTGAAAAATTCTCAGATTGCCATTTTCATGACTTTAATCTAGATAGAAATACTTCAGCCACCTTAGCTCAGCTGGTAGAGCAGTTGATTTGTAATCATCAGGTCGTCGGTTCGATCCCGACAGGTGGCTCCATTTCAAAAGTATTTCTTTCTAAAATCCTGAAGACTGAATATTGTCGATGAAGATATTTCTCAAACTTAAGGGAGAAGAAACAGGCCCATATTCAATCGAAACCCTGCAAGGATGGGTAAAAGCGGGACATATTGAACACAACGATTCAGCCAGAATTGATGACACAGGGGATTGGATAAAAGTTAAAGATATCCCGGGGATCAATGAAGTAGTCAGCGGGCATTTGATAAATGATGAGCTCACTCCACCCTTTGAAGCATATCGTGGAGATGATCCATACATTTTTGTAAGTTATGCTCACAGAGATTCAAACTTTGTCTTCGCTGAGTTGGAAAACCTTCACAACCTCGGATACAAGGTCTGGTATGATGAAGGTATTGAAGCGAGCAGCGAATGGCCCGAGGAAATCGCAAATGCCCTGATTGGTTGCAAGGTTTTCCTCGTATTTATATCTCCCCGCTCCACCGCATCCGTAAATTGTCGAAACGAAATCAACCTCGCACTTAATGAGGGGAAGCCTTTCCTGGCCGTTCACCTTGAAGAATCTCCCCTGCCCCCCGGCTTGCGTCTTCGCATGGGAGATTTACAGGCTATTTTGCGCTACCAGATTCCTGAAGACAGATACCAGAAGAAATTACTCAATTCCCTGGATCAATTGCTGGAGAACAAAAAAGAAATTCAGGGCAGTCGCACACCAGTCCATGAACCAAAAAATTTACATACTTCTGAATCTCCCAAAACCTCAACACCTTCGACCAAGCCAAAATCTTCAAAAAAGAACAGAAACATAGTTCTTGGGTCTGCTGTTACGGTTGCCCTTTTGCTGTTGGCATGGTTTTTCACAATGGATTCAGAATCGGAGCGAGAAGCTGAATTCACTCAAAAAGTTGATCACAAAAAAACCCTTAACCTAAATGATACCTCGTGGAAAGAGGTTGGGAGAAAAACCTGGATTGTTCCCTCTGCTGGAATCGAAATGATTTGGTGCGAGCCTGGCACCTTTATGATGGGTAGCCCCAAATCAGAATTCGGGAGATCAGATGCTGATAATGAAACCCTTCATCGAGTCACTCTGACCAAGGGCTTTTTTCTGGGAAAATATGAGCTTACAGAAGAAGAACTCTTCAAAATTAAGAATCGTCCACTCATTGACTTGTCTCCAGATAAAAAGTTATTACCCGTTAGTGCATTTACTCATCCAGGTGCAAGTTCAGTTTGTCATGCACTAAACGCTCTGGAAAACAAAAATGGGACTCTCCACACTGGATGGCGCTATCAATTGCCGACTGAAGCACAATGGGAATACGCTTGTCGAGCAGGCACACAGACTGCCTATTCCTGCGGAGACCATATTAATCCTAAGTACGCAAATTTTTCTGAAAGTGGTATAAAAAATCCTGTTCGCGTGGGTTCCTACCCTCCGAATGCATGGGGATTTCATGACATGCATGGTAATGTTTCAGAATACTGTGGGGATGATTTCAATCCATTTTCCGATAAACCAGTCGTAAACCCTTTTTATCATGTGAAAGGGCAAAAAGGTGGCTCAATTCATCGTGGCGGTGGATTTAACAGCAACGCTCAAAATTTGAGAGCAGCACGTAGGGGAAGAAGTAATTCTGACAAATGGAATGGTTCAGGTCTTCGTATCGTTTACCAAAGGATGAACCAACCTTGAAAATATTTCTCAAACTTAAGGGAGAAGAAATAGCTTAATATTCTATCGAAAGCCTGCAAGGATGGTGGACCATCATTGATATTGAATTGTCCGTTAATCCTCGAGGTGTGGACTCTTTTTTGCCCAGATAGGTAAATAGTGTTCAGTCAATGTTGATTCAAGATAGCGAAGTGGCGACACCAACGATTATGCTGTTCATCGCCTAACAGCTTTAAAGCTGTTAAGAAGCGTTAAGATAAAAGGGTATAAAAATAAACAGACACCCTACTGTACCGCCTAAAATTACCTGTACCCAGAAATAAAATGGATCTGTATCTTTATAAAATTTTATGTTGGTACGATGGGAATCTTCATATTTCCATACCCACTTTCTTTTGTACGACCTGATGGCACATCTAAGCATCCAAATCCCAAGTACAAAACTTAATATGCTTTTAAATTCCATAAATCGCTGAAAGTTAACTATGGATAGTGTAACGCTAACCAGTTTCGTTACTTTCGCCCCATTTGAAAATCCAGTTAATTGTTTTGTGGCATGTTAAGGCAACCGCAAAATAGATGAATAAATTAAACTCCCAGATAATGTTTTCAAACTCTTTCATATTTCGCACAGGTTCTACAAAAACATAAAGGCAGATAATTATTCCCCACGAGCAAGCCACGCATAATCTTCTCAATGCCTCCTAATTCATCCCTAACACCTAACCCATAACTACCATGCCTACCAAGAAAAAACCACTCAAGGGTCACTCGCATCGTATAATGACCTATGAATAGTGAAACACTAATCAGAATCCTTACTATCGTCCTTCTTAAAAATCCATTTTTCAGCAAAGTAAGTAGCAGGAATCATTGCCCCAAAAATAAGAGTGCCAACTAAATGTAGAACCCCCCGTCCAAAACTTTTACCAAAATGGTCAATAGATACAAAAAGAGACTCGATGAAGACACCAATCCCAATAACCCCAAGGAAAATCACCAAGATTCCTACTAACCCTTCCAAAGCATCTTTCACTCCCAAAGCTCTAACCCATAACTCCCATGCCAACCAAGAAAAAAAGAGTCAAAATAATCCCCTATAATCTCCCTACTCTAACCGAACCAGAGGAAACTTGCCCATCCCCCTTCACTGGAACAACCCAGAGAAATATGACCACTTAAAGGTTAGGACTGAAATGAATACGATGAGGAAAAGTACTGAGCACATGGCGTGATTTTTGTTTCACGCAAATGGCACGGGTG
>Ga0163109_10003070_pt1 | contig 12811 bp, 12 predicted proteins | sample CRUFie1St13metaG_FD_108704 | JGI IMG/M metagenome (GOLD analysis project Ga0163109, IMG submission 108704) | Marine microbial communities from the Costa Rica Dome - CRUD Field 142mm St13 metaG | ecosystem: Environmental > Aquatic > Marine > Oceanic > Photic zone | place: Costa Rica: the Eastern... | reverse complement strand
CAGCAGCTCAAGCAATACTTTCTGAATCATCTCCAGTCAATGTTGGGATTCAAGCAACAGTTGATCTTGGTAGCAATACATTAACTGTGGATGTTGAAGTTTATTACACAGGCACACAAACAGTATCTTCAAATAAGTTAAATGTAGCAATTGTTCAAAATAACATTTTAGGCCCTCAATCTGGAGGTTCAAGCTATAACCCAACTGCCATTGATCCAGCAACTGGACTTTATACTCATAACCACATGCTAAGACATATGTTAACAGGTCAGTGGGGAGAATCTATCTCTAATATTACTCAAGGAACATTATATTCAAATTCATACACTTGGAATATTCCAGATCAAATTTCTGGATATCCTCAATCTCCAAGAATTGACCCTACCCAACTAGCTATTCTAGCATATGTTTCTGAAGGAAACGAAGAAATCTTAAGTGGTACTGAAGTCTATCCTACAATTTCATCATCAACAACAAATGATGCCTTTTTTGTCAGTAGTTCTGCAACTGATATTGAATGTGACCCTGTAACTAATTTAGAAGTTACTCTAAGAAATCATGGTAGCGTATCACTTACAAGTTGTGATATTGAATACGAGATAAATGGAGGGAATATGCAAACATACAATTGGACAGGTAATCTGTCAACTGGTGCTCAAGAACAGGTTTCAATTCCTAATGTATCAACTAATGCATCACTTACAAACACAGTTTCAGTATCTTTAGTAAATCCTAATGGATCAATGGATGATACTCAAAATAATAATGCTGGGACTTCTAATTTTGCCGGATTAAAACAAGCAGCTGTTGGTAGTGCTACAATTACAATTGTAACTGACAATTATGGAAATGAAACAACATGGGAATTAAGAAAAAATGGAGCTATAATCCAATCTGGTGGACCGTATGCCGCTAGCACTCCAAATGTTACTCATACTTATAATGTAGATTTAGAATCAAATGAATGTTATTCTTTTATTATGAAAGACTCATATGGTGATGGATTGTTAGCTCCTGGGCAATTCACTCTCAGAGACGCAAGTCAAAATCTAATCGCTTATGGTAATTCATTTACTTTTGAGGACAAAACAAACTTAACAACAAGCATCCCGTCTTCTGTTAATGAAAATATTAATTTAGTATCTATATACCCTAATCCTGTAAAAGATATTCTTTCAATAGAAGGAGAATTTACTTCAATTGAAATCTACAATCTATCTGGAAAACTATTGTTAAAAAGCACAGATAAAAACCATATAAATACTTCTTCTCTTTCTGAAGGCATGTATCTAATTAATATTCTAACAAGAAATAAAATAGTAACTAAAAAGTTTACGTTGATTAAATAAATATTTAAAATGAAAAAAATAATCATTAGTGCTTTAGCTCTTTTTATTAGTTTTAGCACTTATTCTCAAAGTAGAACACTTCCATCAATTAAGGTTGGAACATTAGACGGAAATTCAATAAATATTCAAGAAATTGAAAATGATGGTAATCCTATTGTTATAAATTTCTGGGCTACTTGGTGTAAACCATGTAAAAAAGAACTAAACAATATTTCTGAAATTTATGAAGAATGGCAGGATGAAACAAATGTAAAATTGGTTGCTATATCTATAGATGATAGTCGATCAATGTCAAAAGTTGGTCCTTATATTAATGCTTCTGATTGGGAATATGATATTTTTCTTGACCCTAATGGGGAGTTAAAAAGAGCTATGGGTGTATCTACAGTTCCTCATACATTTTTACTAAATGGAAAAAAAGAGATAGTCTGGCAACATAGAGGATATGTTGATGGAGATGAAGACAAATTATTTAGCGAAATAAAAAAATTGTAGAAACATAGCATGAAACGTTATGTCCATATAATTGGTTTTTTTTTTAGTTTCTTTAGCTATTATACTCAATTATTTTCTCAAAACTCCCCAGGCTTAATTAGTGGTGATTTTGATCTAAATATGCAGACATATAGTGAAGATAAATCTATTGGTGCAGAAGCAGTAGATGAAATCTTACTAAATAATGCGTATTTAAATATTAATTATATTAAAGGAAATTTTTCTGCAGGAATTAGATATGAGAGCTATCTTAATGCTCTTTTAGAGTTTGATAATTCATATAACGGAAATGGTATTCCTTATAAATATTTAAATTATAAAATACAAGCACTAGAAATTACTGCTGGTAATTTTTATGATCAAATAGGACAAGGATTAATTTTTAGAACTTACGAAAACAAAAGGCTAGGGGTAGATAATGCATTAGATGGATTTAGAATAAAATATAATATAAATAATAGTGTACATTTAAAATCATTTATTGGAAAGAGTAGAACTTATTTTACATATGCAGAAGGAATAATTAGAGGGGGTGATATAGAAATTAATATTAATAATCTCTTATCACTAAAAAGCAAGACAAAATTTATTTTAGGGCAAGGATTAGTAAGCAAATTTGAAGAAGATAATAATCCGATATTTAACTTACCTAAAAATGTGGCTGCTTATAGTTCTAGATTTAATATTATTCATGGAAACTTTCAATACTTCGGAGAATTTGCAACCAAACTCAACGACCCAATTGGATCTTTAACATTAACTGAGAATAATTATGCTAAAGGAAATGCAATAGTAAATAATTTTACATATTCACAAAAAGGACTTGGAATTGTATTTGGGATGCATAGAATTGATAATTTAGAATTTCGTTCCCAACGCGCAAAAGAAAGACAGTATATTATTAATTATATTCCTACATTAACAAAACAACACACATATTCTTTACTAGCATTATATCCATGCGCAACACAATCTGACGGTGAATTTGGAGTGCAACTTGATATATTTTACAAAATTAAAAAAGGAACTTTTCTTGGTGGAAAATATGGAACAAAAATTAATTTCAATTTTTCAAATATTCAAGGCTTAGAACCACTAAATATTAATGATTCTTTAGGTAATTACATAGAACAAATAAATTATTCCTTTAAAAATGATTACAATGACTTTTCTCCTAAATTCTACTATTCAGATGGAACATTATATTTTCGAGACTTTAATTTAGAGATTTATAAAAAATTATCATCAAAATTAAAAATGAGTTTAATCATCTCAAAACAATCATATAACAAAGATGTTTTGGAGGGAAAAACACCTGGTACATACGGTATTATTGAATCAAATATTGGAGTAGCAGATTTTGAATACAAAATTAAAAAAGGGCATACTATAAAAGTTGAAGCTCAAAGTTTACTAGCTAAAAAGGGAGATGGATCCTGGAACATGGGATTAATTGAATATACAATTTCTCCAAACTGGTTCTTTGCCGTTCAAGATATGTACAATTGGGGAAATCCAGATATAGAAAAGCAAATTCATTATTTCAATGTAGATTGCGGATATACTAAAGGTGCAAATCGCTTTGCAATCGGCTATGGTAAAAAAAGAGCAGGAATATTTTGTGTTGGAGGAATTTGTAAAGAAGTGCCATCATCAAACGGATTTAATTTATCAATAACTTCTAGCTTTTAAAATGAAAAAAATAATCTTATACTCAACAATATTTCTTCTCTTTTTTTCGTGTGAAACTATTGAGGGACCGTATTTAAATAATGAAAATATTAGTAATAATCAACCCTCCACTACAACAAAAAACGTTTTAATTGAGGATTTTACTGGCCATTTATGCCCAAATTGTCCAGACGCTGCTAAAGAATTAGAAGCTATTCAGAATGTATATGGAGATAAAATAATTGGAATGGCAATACATGTTACCAAAAGTTTTGCCAGACCATACTCAGTTTCACAAGCTCCAAAATTTCAATATGATTTTAGAACAGAATGGGGAACATATTGGGACAATTTGTTTGGATTATCATTAGTTGGTCTTCCAAGGGGAATGGTTAACAGAAATGGATATTCAAATGGGAATCACAAGCTAGGAAAAGACGAGTGGTTAAATATTGTTCAACAAGAATTAGAAAAAACAGCAAACATAAGAATTGAAATACTACCTGCTAATTTTTCAGAAAAGAATGGATTTATTGATATTAATACAAGTATATTAAATAATTTAACTGGAAACTATAATCTAATAGTTTGTCTAACAGAAAATAGTATTGCAAATTGGCAAAAAGATGGTAGCATAGAAAAAGAAGATTATATACACAATCATGTTTTAAGAACTGTTTTATATGAAGGTCAACTTACTAACAGTAGTTTATTAAATGCTTCAGAAGTTTATTCAAAAAGAATAAATTATGATTTAGATGATTTAGAGGAATATAATATAAATTACTCTTTAAATATAGCTCAACTAGGCAATGGAAACTCAGGAAATTGGAATCCAAACAATATATTTATTGTTGCTTATGTATATAATACAGCTACATATGAAATCATTCAAGTTGAAGAAAATCAATTAATTAATTAAACACACATTGATCATGAAAAAAAATATAATTTTATTACTAGTATTAATAATTTACTATAATTCATTTTCCCAAAGTAACAGCACACAAATAAATTCAGCCCAACAAATTAATGATTTTAAATCAATTATTGAAGCATACATCTCTCCTTTAGGAAATAGTTTAGGGGCAGGTCTAAATAATGGATGGTATAATACGGCTAAGCCTCATAAATTAGGTGGCTTTGATGTCACTTTAACAACAAATTTTGTGCTAATTAATAATGATGTAAAAACTTTTGTTATTGATGATGTTATTGAAGATGCAAATTCTTCTATTTTCCAAGGAGGTGAAGTGTCTACAATTGTAGGAAATGAAAGTGGAAATGTTGCGGTTAATGGAGCTTCATATAAAATGTTAGATGGATTTAATATACCTGCAGTTCCACTCCCAATTTTACAAGCAGGTATAGGTTTGTTTAAAAGTACTGAATTAACCTTTAGATATATTCCTGAGCTAAAAATCGGAAATGCCGGTAAAGTTGGACTTTTAGGATTTGGGATAAAACACGATATTTTGCAATGGCTTCCTATAGTAGATAAAATGCCTATAGATATTTCTTTACAAGGAGGTTATACTAAACTTGGTTCTGAAATAGAGTTAGTAGATCCAAACGGATATATTCCTGATCCAACAAAATCTAATTTAGACGTAAGTGCAACTACTATAAATCTATTAATTTCTAAAAAATTATTAATGTTTACTCCATATTTAGGATTAGGATATAGCTCGACAAAAACTACTTTTAGTGCTACTGGAAAATATCAATTGGGAGATGTATATGTGCCTGTAAATCTCATCGAAGAGGGGTTTGTTTTCGAAAGCAATAATAAAATGAGAGCAAATATTGGTTTTAGATTTAATATAACAATAATAGCTCTACAAGCTAACTATACATTCTCAGAATATCCAGTAGCTACAATTGGTGTTGGACTAAGTGTTAGATAAAATAGTGAAGAAGGCAATATTTTATTTATTAATTCTCAGCCATACACAATTGTATACTCAAGAGTTTGCAGGTGGAGTTACCATTGGACTTAGTGCCTCTCAAGTATCAGGAGATAATTTAGCTGGATATAACAAAGCAGGATTACTAATAGGAGCTTTTGCGAATAGAAAAATAACAAAACTATTAACTGTTCAAATGGAAATCAATTACATTCAAAAAGGAAGTAATAACCCAAACATTAATGATTTACAGAATTCAAATTATAATACGCCAGATATTTCACTTAGTTATGTGGAAGTCCCTATAATATTTAATTTTCAACAAAATGAAAATTTACAATTAGAATCAGGAATTTATATCGCTAATCTGATTGATGGTTTCTATAATAATTATATAGGGAAACTTAATAATTATGGAAATAATCCTTTTACAAAAAACGATTCTGGCGTTTTAATTGGATTAAATTATTTACTTTTTAATAAGTTAAGTCTCAATACAAGAATCAGTCAGTCAATATTACCTATTGGATCTGAAGATGATTCCAGAAGCGTTTATAATAGTTCAAAAAAAGGAAAATATAATTCAGTATTAAGTTTCGCAATACAGTATAAAATATGAAAAAAGAAAAAAAAAATATAATAATAGCTGTTACTGGAGCTAGTGGCTCTATTTATGCAAAAGTTTTGTTTGATAAACTAATTATTCTAAAAGAACAAATTAATAATGTTGGCATTCTAATGTCAGATAATGCTAAACTGTTTGGAAAACAGAGTTAGGAGATTCTAGTTATAAAGGTTATCCATTTAAATTTTACAACAAATTAGACTTTATGGCTCCCTTTGCTTCAGGATCATCTAATTATACTTCAATGATTATATGTCCTTGTTCAATGGGGACATTAGGAAGAATCGCAAGCGGTATTTCTAATGATTTAACTACACGAGCAGCAGATGTTGTTTTGAAAGAAAGAAGAAAACTAGTAATAGTTGCTAGAGAAACTCCATATAACCTGATACATATTGAAAATATGAAAAAAATAACAGAAGCTGGAGGTATTATTTGTCCTGCTACTCCTTCATTTTATAGTAATCCAAAAACATTTAATGAACTTGCATTAACAGTAGTAGATAGGGTAATCAACCTAATTGAGTTAGAAAATAATGCTTATAAATGGGGAGACAAACACAATAAATAAACAACATATAAGTTATATATTTTATAATAATAAATTTTATGTTGGAGTTTAGTAAAAAGATTCTAATAAAGGTTAGTTTTGATAAATCACTTTTTAAAAAAGAACTAAAAAAAAGTACTACTTGGTTAAATAAAAAGGATATAGCTAAACTTAAAATTTGGACACTAATTAGCTTTGTTCAACATAAAGATATAATAACTGATGTCTTTGATCAAATTTCTTAAAACAAATTATTTTGTTGAGTAGGCTTTGTTTTATTCAAATGATTAAATGCTAAATCAGTCGCAAGCCTTCCTCGAGGAGTTCTCATCAAATATCCTTCCATAATTAAAAAAGGCTCATATACCTCTTCAATGGTTCCAGCCTGCTCACCTACAGCTGTTGCAATTGTTGTTAAACCCACAGGACCACCCTTAAATTTGTCAATTATTGCTAACAGTATTCTATTATCCATTTCATCAAGTCCATGTTCATCTACATTTAATGCTTGTAGTGCATATTGAGTTATTTTTCTATCAATATCTCCATCACCCTTGATTTGAGCAAAATCTCTAACTCTTCTAAGTAATGAATTTGCTATTCTAGGAGTCCCTCTACTTCTTCCAGCAATTTCATTTGCAGCATCTTGATAAATTTTTACATCTAAAATAGAGGCAGATCTTTTGACAATTTTAGATAATAATTCAACATTATAATATTCTAATCTAGAGTTTATTCCAAAACGAGCTCTTAAAGGAGAAGTTAATAATCCTGATCTAGTTGTTGCTCCTATTAACGTAAATGGGTTTATTTGAATTTGAACTGTTCTTGCATTTGGGCCTGAATCTATCATTATATCTATTTGATAGTCCTCCATTGCAGAATACAAATACTCTTCTACTATAGGATTGAGTCTATGAATTTCATCTATAAACAAAACATCTCTATCTTCCAAATTAGTTAATAAACCTGCTAAATCGCCTGGTTTATCTAAAACAGGCCCCGATGTTGTTTTAATATTTACAGAAAGTTCATTAGCAATAATATTTGCTAGTGTAGTTTTTCCTAAACCTGGTGGTCCATGCAACAAAACATGATCTAAAGCATCATTTCTTTCTCTTGCTGCTTGTATAAATATTTTTAAATTTTCTACTATTTTTCCTTGACCTTCAAAATCTGAAAATTGAGTTGGTCTAAGAACTACTTCAAGTTCTTTATCAGAAGAATCTGTAATATCTTTGTTTAAACTTTCATCCATTTACATTACAAATTTAATACAAAAAAAAAATATTAATTTATATAGATGGAAAAAATAAATATGATTTATGTGTGAAGGTGCTTACTTTCATCAAGAAATGGATGACTTTTAAGCTCAATGTTTCTCTTAGATAAAGAAGAGAAAAATACTTTTAAAAATAAACCTACAAATCCTAATCCAAGACCAATTTCTAAAAGCCCTAAATTTCCTTGGTCGTTTAAAGTTCCTGGTGCAAATAAAAGATACGAGTTGATCCAATGACCGATTAGGATAATTGTACAAACTAATATAAGTCTATTTCTGTTTCGTTTTGCATCTCTACTCATTAACAAAATTGTGGGAACTAAAAAATTAATTATCATACTAAACCAAAATAAAAATCTGTAATTTGATTGTTCTATTCTTTGCATAAAATATGTTACTTCTTCTGGAATATTTGCATACCATATTAACATAAATTGTGAAAACCACATATAAGTCCAAACTATAGAGAATGCAAAAACAAATTTCCCTAAATCATGAATATGACTATCATTTAAACCTGGTAAATATCCTTGTTTATTGATTATTAGAGTGAGAAGTAAAATTGTTGCAAAACCAATTGTTGCCCATTCACTAAAAATATACCAACCAAACAAAGTACTAAACCAGTGAGTATCAATTGACATAATCCAGTCCCATGAAGCTGTTGATGAAGAAACTGCGAAAAATACAATAAACCAAGCAGAAACTCTTAACCCTTTAAAATATGATTTTTCCCCAATGCCTCCTTCTAAATCTCCCTGCAAAGAAATATCACGCAACTTTTTTGCACAGTAAATCCAAATAATAACATAGATAAATGACCTAATAAGAAAAAATGGAATGTTAAGATAAGCTTCCTTACCTGCAATAATTTTATCATAGTTTGGAGCATTTGGATCCATAATTCCAGGTTCCATCCAATGATAAATATGATTTAAATGTAATGCCGCAGCAACAGCAATAACTAGCATAATTAAACCAGTAATAGGTAAAAAAGACATTATCGCTTCAGGTATTCTTTTAAATATTGTTGACCAACCAGCTTCTGCAACATGTTGTAATGCTACAAAGAATACCGCAAATAATGAAATACCCATAAAAAAATAATTATTAAATAATAAGCTTACCCAAGCAGAATGAGTGTCAGTTAAAAAAGCTACGATCATCGATACAACACCAATAATTATCATTATTAATGATATTGTCTTTATATTATTATTTTGTTTGTACATAATTTAATATTATTACTTTGGTCTTTTCTGTAGTTCTTGTACATATAAGACAATCTGCCATCTTTCCTTCTCTGTTAATTGAGAAGCATGAGGTCCCATAGCATTTAGTCCATAAGTAATTGCGTGATAAAGATGACCTGCAGTTAATTGCGACATTGGAAGATCACATCTTCTTAATAATTCATCATCATTGTAATGAGGTATTGCAGAATAAACAGGATGTGTAATAGAACCTCCCCCTGCACCATATTCTCCATGACAATGCTTGCAAAACATAGCATACAATTTTTTTCCTTCTTCTAAATTATCTGCATTATTTTCATACGGATTGATTGCTTCTTTTCCTGCTAATAAATAACCTTCTAATGAGCCATCAAAATTAAATGAAGATAAATTGCCTCTTGATATAGTTCCTACAACGGGTTTTCTAGCATTTAAACTATCACTAAAAAAATTATTTTTTCCATATGTTTCTAGAGAAGGTGACCTATACATATTGGGCATATATTCATAGCCTGCACCATTATTAGAACAAGAACTAATAAAAACACTCACAAAAATTATAAGTAAAATTTTATTTCTCATTTTTTTCTTCGTTAATTTCAATAGCACCACTTTTTTTAAGTATTTTTTTCAAATCATCTTCATTTTTATCTGTATGAATTTCTACTAAAAATTTATCATCTGTTGTTCTAGCATCCGGACTTTTAGAAGGAGATCCTGGGTATAACTTATTTCTAAAAAAATATGTAATTGCCATCAAATGAGCTGCAAATAAAACAGTACACTCAAACATTATTGGGACAAAAGAAGGAAGATTATGATAAAAAGTAAAGTTTGGTTTTCCGCCTATATTCATAGGCCAACTTTTACCAACACCAGAAATCATTATATAATAAATCATTAGACCTCCAAATGTAATACCGATACACCCATATATAAAAGCTGTAATCGCCATTCTCGTTTCTTTTATCCCTAAAACATGATCAAGACCATGAATGGGAAACGGACTGTATACCTCCTTAATTTCAAAATGATTCTCTTTTAAAATCTTTACCGATTTTAAAACTATCTCTTCGTCATCGTATATTGCATGTATTACTTTAGTGCTCATTTATATTTTTTTTATGTTCAGAACCAGATGATTTTAAGATTGTTTTTACCTCTGCCTGGGCAATTACAGGAAATGCTCTAGAATATAATAAAAAGAGAACGAAGAAAAAACCTATTGTACCTAAAAATATACCTATGTCTATGAATGTAGGAGAAAACATTGTCCATGATGAAGGTAAAAAATCTCTATGTAATGATGTAACGATAATCACAAATCTTTCAAACCACATTCCAATATTCACAAAAATGGACAAAATAAAAGTAGCAATAAAAGAGGTTCTAATCTTATATATCCAATATAACTGAGGGACTACAACATTACAAGTCATCATACTTGCATAAGCCCACCAATAAGGACCAGTTGCTCTATTTAAAAAAGCATATTGTTCAAATTCTACACCAGAATACCAAGCCATAAATAATTCAGTAATATATGCAACGCCTACTAGCGAGCCAGTAAGTAGTATTATTACGTTCATATACTCAATATGTTTTATAGTAATATAAGCTTCCATATTAACTACTTTTCTCACAATAATGAGTAATGTTTCAACCATTGCAAAACCTGAAAAAAGAGCTCCAAGAACAAAATATGGAGGGAAAATTGTAGTATGCCATCCAGGGATGACTGAAGTTGCAAAATCCATACTCACAATAGAATGAACTGAAAAAACAAGTGGGGTACAAAGACCAGCAAGTACTAAAGATACTTCTTCAAATCTTTGCCAATGTTTTGCTCTTCCACTCCAGCCAAAAGCCATTAATGTATAAAGCTTTTTCCGCATGGGGCTAATCTTCTCACTTAGCCTATCCCTTATCATAGCAAAATCAGGAATTAATCCTATATACCAAAAAACAACAGAAACTGAAAAATATGTTGAGATTGCAAATACATCCCACAATAGTGGGGAATTAAAATTAACCCATAGAGTTCCGAACTGATTTGGAATTGGAAATACCCAATATGCAAGCCATGGTCTTCCCATATGGATTAAAGGGAACAATGCTGCTTGAGCAACTCCAAAAATAGTCATAGCTTCAGCTGATCTATTAATCGCCATTCTCCATTTTTGTCTAAATAATAATAAAACTGCTGATATTAATGTTCCTGCATGACCTATTCCAATCCACCATACGAAATTAGTTATATCCCAGGCCCAATCAATTGTTTTATTTAATCCCCATGCGCCAATTCCTGTACCTATTGTGTATGCCATACATCCAAAACCCCATAACATTAAAACTGCTGATAAACCAAACAATATCCACCAGTATTTGTTTGCCTTCCCTTCAACAGGTCTAGCAATGTCTTTAGTAATATCATGATAAGTTTTATTACCAAGTATTAGAGGATCTCTTATTTTTGATTCTTTTTGCATTATGATTTATTTCTAATCTTTGTTTGATAAAAAACAGATGGCCTAACATTTAAATGATCTAGTAAATCATATGCTCTTTCATCTTTTCTTAACTTTGAAATTTCACTATCAGGGTTATTTACATCTCCAAAAACAATAGAGTTAGTCGAGCATGAAGAAGCACAGAGAGTCTGGGCATCCTCGTCTCTTATTGGCTGTCCTGTTTTTTTTGCATTTAATTTTAATTCTTGTATTTTTTGAATACACATACTACATTTTTCAATTACCCCTCTTGATCTAACCACAACATCAGGATTTAAAACCATTTTTCCTAAGTCATCATTCATATTAAAATCAAATTGATTATTTTCTGAATATTGAAACCAATTAAATCTTCGTACTTTATATGGGCAATTGTTAGCGCAATATCTAGTACCTACACATCTATTATAAGTCATTTGGTTTAATCCTTCATTACTATGCGTAGTTGCAGCAACAGGACAAACATTTTCACATGGAGCATGATTACAATGTTGACACATCACAGGTTGAAAAACAACTTCTGGATTATCTGAAGGAACCTCCATATCAGCATACATTTCTATGGCTGATATATCTTCTTCTTTTCTAATTTCCTTAGTCATTTCAGATGAATAGTATCTATCTATCCTCATCCAATGCATATCTCTACTTTTTCTTACTTCCTCTTTACCAACTACTGGAATATTATTTTCAGCTTGACACGCGATAACACATTCTCCACAGCCAATACATGAAGTTAAATCTATAGATAGATTCCAAAAATGGCCTGTTTCTAAATCATGTGAATCGTACAATGTCACTTTATCAGCTGGGAGTTTACCCTTGTATGTGTAGTATTTTTCTCTGTAATTACCAGATGATGGATTTTTAATATAATCTGACAATGTTGTCTCTTTGACCATATCTCTTCCCATCATTGTATGATGAAGCTGTATGCATGCAAATTCATGCTCCCCCTCTACTTTAGTAATCGAAACTAACTTTGTATCAAGTAATGGGAAAGCATTAAATCCTATATTATTTGCAGCTTTTCCTGAATTAGTTCTTCCATAACCAACAGCTACACCAATTGTATCTTCCATTTGTCCAGGTTGAATTAAGATAGGTAATGATTTTAAATTAATATTTTTTGCAGTAAGATCTATTAGATCTCCGTTTAAAGCTCCATTAGAAACATTCCAGTTTTT
>Ga0163109_10003069_pt1 | contig 12812 bp, 12 predicted proteins | sample CRUFie1St13metaG_FD_108704 | JGI IMG/M metagenome (GOLD analysis project Ga0163109, IMG submission 108704) | Marine microbial communities from the Costa Rica Dome - CRUD Field 142mm St13 metaG | ecosystem: Environmental > Aquatic > Marine > Oceanic > Photic zone | place: Costa Rica: the Eastern... | reverse complement strand
GCAATTACATCATTTAAGCTTGTAAGAGCTACAGCTCCATCACAACCACTATCACCTTCAATAAGTTGAACTGGTTGTCCGTTTATACCGCCAGCAGCATTGATTTGCTCAACAGCAAGAGCCGCACCTAGTGCAATACCAGGTCCTAATGAAGCAAGGTCACCTGATAATGGCATTAATGATGCCAAAACTAGTGGATCGCTTGCAGGAGCAGCTACTGTAGTTGCAGGTGCTTCAGTAGTTGCAGGTGCTTCAGTTGTTTCAACTTCTACCTCTGCTACTTCGTCAGACCCACCACAGGCTGCAGCAACTAGTGCTAAAATCGCAATCAAAGCCAAAGCTTTGCGATTCTTCATATATAATTTCCTTTCAGTCACTGAAATTAAAAATTCCTACTAATTTGTAGGAATTATCAAACAATAGCGGATATTTACTACTATTCAATAGCAGAATGTATTAATTTACAAATAAAATGAATAATAATGAGCGAAATAATAGAGAATTTACTAGTTGACCTATCAAATCAGCAATATTTAGATATATTTTTATATCTATTTATGGTTTATTTTCTTATTTTAGGATGGAAAAAAGGTGCAATTTTTCAACTTTTTTATCTTTTTACATTATTAATAGCTGTTGCTTTAAGTTTTAGATATTCTTACCAAATTGGAGCCTACATAAGTGGTTGGCTTAACTCAAATCTACAGTTATCAGAAGTTTTTGGAGGAAGTCTAATATTTGTCGCAGTAATATTAATTGCTTCTTATATACTTAATCTGCTTTCAAGCCAAATCAGGAAAGTGGATTTGGGGAGCAAAGCTTTAGGAGCTTCAATTTCACTTTTAGTAAGTAATTTAATTTTAACTTTGATATTTACTGGGATAAATATAATAAATCTTCCAAATTTTTTTCAAAATTCAATAAATGAATCAAATCTTGTTTCTTTTTATGTAAGTCCAGAGGGATCTCCTCAGCAAGCACTTGAAGTAATTATTGGTACAGACTTACTTAAAGTTGTTAACAGACTAAATTATCTAACAGGAAAATCTTCTGTTGTTATTGAGGATGATGGTTGCTTAGAGATACCAAAATATACCGTCTCTAATCTAAAGTCCCAACAAGAATTTTCAATTGAAATATATAATTTACTTTCTTTAGAAAGGCAAAATGAGAATCTTGATGGATTAGAGCTTAATCAGTATTTGTCAAATGTTGCTGAAGCATATGCATACGAAATGTATACAGGAGGATTTTGGTGCCATCAAAACCCACAAAACGGTGAAAGTGTAAACCAAAGGCTTTCTAAAATTGGCTTTCCAGCTACAACTGTGGGTGAAAATTTAGCTATTGCTTCTACGGTAAGGTCTGGACACCAGAGTTTAATGCAATCTGACTCGCACCGAAATACTATTTTAGATAATGAATTCAGAAGGGTTGGGATAGGAGTTGTTTCTGGACCTATTGGATTAATTATTGTTCAAGTTTTCTCATCATGACAAGTTTAGATCTAACTTATTTTGCAAAAACTCTTTCGGAGGGGTTAAAAAGTTTTTTAAAAAGTGAAAATATTGAATTAGTAGATTTAGATTTTGATAATTTAGTAGATAAATTAATTAATGAGTTCAAACTTCCATACCCCAAGCAAGCACAAACTCCTACTCAATTATTAAATAACTATGCAAAAACAATATACAATTTTGAAAAAATCATTACTCCTCAAAATTTAGGCAAAGAAGCCCATGAACAAATTATGCTTTGGGGTGTTTTAAAAGCTCAGGATCATAATGATTAACACTGTAAGAAAAGATATTTGGATTAATTCATACCCTATTTTTTTGTGGCTAGCTTTAGAGCCAATAGTTGGTCTAATTGATTCAAAGATTGCTAGTGTAATAAACTTAGATACGCTTTCTGCAATTGGTATTGGGGAAACAATTTATTTTGTTTTCATTTGGGTTTTTATTTTTTTAGCATATGGAACAACACCACTTGTTTCATCTCTAAATACCAAAAATGAAGTAAACAAATTAACCTACTTTATAAAATTTGGTAGAAATGTTTCTGTAATACTAGGTTTAGGGTCATTTTTAATTCTCTATTTAAGTAGTGGTTATTTAATTTCGACTTTTCAACCCACTGGAAATATCAAACTACTTTCATCAGATTATCTAGTGTTTAGGTGTATTGGACTACCGTTCTACCTTGTTAATATGCACTCTACTGCAGTATTAAGAGGTTTAAAGTATGCAAAAATTACTTTTTATAGTGCATTAATCGTATCTATCTCAAATATACTTTTTAGCTTATTTTTTGGAATTTTTCTAGGTCTTGGAGCTGCTGGAATTGGCTTTGCTAGTTCGCTTGCTTTTTTTTGTGCTTCAATTTATTCAACAGTTATCCTAAAAAAACAGTTAAACAAAATTCCTCCTTCTCAGGAGCTTATAGATAAACCTAGTATGCAGAAAAAATTTTTTAGCGTGGGTGTATATATTTTGATCAGATCATTATTTCTTACTATATTCATGGCATATTTAAGAAATAGGTCTTCCCTTATGTCTATGCAGGAAATAGCTTTACAACACATTTTGCTCCAGCTTTGGTCAGTGGGTTATATTTTTGTTGATGCAATTGCAATTGCCGCTCAGACCTTAATTTCTGAACTTATTTCAAAAAAAGAAAAATATCAAAAATCTGCTCTACAAAAAGAACTTGTTTCCGTAACTACAGTTATATCTTTTTTCCTTGCGGTTATGACTTTTATCTTTTTAGAAAATTTAATAGAAATATTTGGTGGTGACAGCTTTGATTTATATATTAATTTACAACTAAAGATTCTTGTTGCGCTTAGTTTATTTATAGGTTGCTACGCATTTCTTTGGGACGGGGTTCTTCTTGGTCTTGACAAGTCTAAAGAATTCTCTCTACTCACTGTAGTCTCCTCTGTTGCTGGATTTTTAGTATGTGCTTATCTATTAAGAACACAGAATACAATATCATCACTTTGGATTGGTTTAAATGTTAGTTTAATTTTTAGATCTTTACTGGGATATTTATATCAGAAATGAATCAATCTACAGCTTTTAGAACTGGTCTATCTAAATAATAACTTAGGATTTGAAGTTCTTGAGAAAGGTCTACAGACCTAATTTGAACATCAGGAGTATTTTTTAATAATACCGGGGCAAAGTTAAGAATGGATCTTACACCACAATTAATTAATTGGTCTGCAACTCCTTGAGCATACTGCCCAGGTGTTGCAATAATTCCGATAGCAACATTGAACTTTTCACAATATTTATCTAAATCGCTAAGTGGTTTCACGACTAAGCCAGCAACTTGGCTATTTATTTTTTTAGGATCTTCATCAAATAAACCAACTATGCCGAAGCCTTTTTCTCTAAAACCACCATAGTGTGCAAGAGCAGAACCAAGGTTTCCAATACCAACAATGACAGCACTCCAACCTTCCACAAGTCCAAGTTCAAGTTGTAGTTGATTTCTTAAGGTTGTGATGTCATAACCAACACCCCTTGTGCCTAATGTTCCTAAATACGAGAGATCTCTTCTTACTTGGGCATCATTTACCTTAGCTAGTTCAGCTAATTTACTTGAAGAAATACCAATATCGTCATCATTTAGTTGATCAAGACACTGCAAATAAAGAGGGAGCCTCTTTACCGTTGCTGGTGGAATTTTCTTATTTTCTTTCACTAATGCACAATCTAATTAGATATAGGATTTATATGTAATTATTTGTATTTATTTATTACCTTTTTTTAGTTTCGTATTAAAAGAAATTCAATGTAAGTTAGTAAAATATGCAAAAAAACGCTAAAAAATATGATGTTTTAATTATTGGAGCTGGCCCCGCAGGTGCAAATGCTGCAATTTCATATAAAAAATTAAATCCTGATTTAACGATTGGATTAGTTGATAAATCAATATTTCCAAGAGATAAGTCTTGCGGTGACGCTATAGGACCTGGGGTTATAAGTGCACTAAAAAGATTTAATAATGAGCATATTTTGGAGGATGAACCCAAAGTTGTCTCCACAACTCTGTATGGACCAGATAATATAGGTATTCAAAATTATATTCCACAAGTAAAAAATAAGGAAGATTCAATAGTTTACGTTATCCCTCGTATAGACCTTGATAATAGAATATTAAACCTTGCTAAAGAATCAGGTGTTGATGTTTACGAGGGACATAGTTTTGTAGATTTTATTTCCAATGAAGACAAAAGCTTAAATGTAAAGATAAAAAATAATAATGAAGAATTAGAATTTTCAACAAAGATTCTTGTAGGCGCTGATGGAGCAAATTCAAGAATAAGAAAAAAATTAAATTATAAACATAATTCTGACTGGCATAAAGCAATTGCAATAAGAGCTTATATTGATAGCCCAAATTATCTGGAAATATTCAAAGAAAGAACTTTGATGTTTGAGATTAATGTTTCAGCCGATAAGGGGTATGCATGGGCATTTCCAAGTAAGGGAAATTTATTGAACATTGGAATCGGTGTTCCAGTAAGTATTTTTAAAAAAGACAAGCTCGACATTAATACATTATTAGATAATTTTGTTTTAGAGCTTGAGGGTAGAGGTGTAATTGTAGAAAATATAAGAAAGCAGAAGTCATACCTACTTCCTTTTGCATCATCTCGACCAAAAAGAAATAAAAATTTTAATGTTGCTCTAATTGGTGATGCAAGTTCTATGATAAATCCGATGAGTGGCGAGGGAATTTTTTATGGTATGGAAGCTGGATATTTATTAGCTAAGAATACGCATCAATTAATTTATACTGACGAAATAAGTCTTGGAATTGATAAATATGAAAAAGAATTTACAAAGAGATTTAGAAAGCATTATCTAAGTTGTGCTTTAGCAAGGCTTATTCTCCAAAGCCCTTTTATGACAAAGAGGCTATTAAGAGTTGCATCTAACGATCAAGATACGATTGACTTTGTGGTTGAATTATTGTTTGATGAAGCCTACTTAACAACAGCAGAAGTGTTAAAAATAGCCTATAAATTCGTGCTTCCTTCTAAATTATTAGCTTTTAGATCAAAAAACTAATTAGCAAAATAATTTAACATATCATTGGTAGTACAATGAGACTATAGCTTGTGAAATTTTTCACAAATATGGAGGGAACATGATAAATTGGCTTCCAATACTAATTATGTTGGTTGTTGCAGTAGGTTTTGCTTTGGCGTCATTAGGAGTTTCATATATATTATCTCCAAAAAAAGCTACACCTGAAAAACTTGCCCCATACGAGTGTGGAATTTTCCCCGAAGTTGAGCCATCCCAAAGATTTCCAGTGAAATTTTATATGGTTGCAATGTTGTATATTGTTTTTGATATTGAAATAATATTTTTGTTTGCATGGGCTACAAGATTTAATGACCTAGGTTGGTTTGGTATTGCCGCAATATCAATATTTACATTTTTTGTTCTTGAGACTCTTTATTACGTTTGGAAAAAAGGAGTTTTAGATTGGAACATTCCTCGTAGAGAAAGATATTTTAAAGAAGAATTACAAGAGGTAGCCTAATGTATACTCCAGACAATATTTTTACAACAACTATTGATAAAGCTGTTAGATGGTCTAGAACTCAATCAATGTGGCCAGTCACTTTTGGTTTAGCATGTTGTGCTATAGAGATGATGGCAGCTGGAAGTGCAAAATACGACTTAGCAAGATATGGTATGGAAGTATTTAGAGCATCACCGAGACAGGCTGATTTGATGATTGTAGCTGGAAGAGTTTCACAAAAAATGGCTCCTGTTTTGAGGCAAGTATATGACCAGATGGCTGATCCAAAATGGGTAATTGCTATGGGTGCATGTTCATCAACGGGTGGTATGTTTAATAACTATGCACTAGTGCAGGGGGTAGATCATATTGTTCCTGTCGACATATATGTACCAGGTTGCCCGCCTGGACCGCAGTCCCTTATGCATGGAATTTTAACTTTGCATGAAAAAATAATGGACGGAGAAATAAACAGATGAATCCTGAAATTATACAAACCACACCTGAAGAATATAAAGATTTAGTTGAATCCCTCAAGAGAGATGGTTTTGAAATGATGGTCGATTTAACAGTTGTTGATTGGTTTAGAAAAAAAGAACCTAGGTTTGAAGTAGTAGTACAGTTTTTGTCAACTTCTCAAAACTTACGAAAAACAGTAAAAGTTTTTGTTAACGATGAAGATTTAACTTTATCTTCAATAACTGAAATATATCCAAGTGCAAATTTTTATGAAAGAGAAGCATACGATATGTTCGGTGTAATTTTTGAAAACCACCCTGATTTGACCAGGATTTTAATGCCAGATGATTGGGAGGGCCATCCTTTAAGAAAAAATTATGGATCTGGAAGAATACCAGTTCAGTTTAAGAACGCACCAAAGGTTGATTAGTTGAAGAATAATAAAACTAAAAAAAGTAAACTTTCTAACTTTAAAAATAAGCTTGATTTTTGGGCTACAAACTCTGAAGAGGGCGGTTGGAATATATCATCAACCGATGAAGGTTCTCAAAAAATGCTTGAAAATGAGAATGAAAAACAAATAAAAATTCAAACTGGTACTGAAGTTGTAGATGATTTCGTAATTGAAGAGGAAACATCAGACGATGAAAGAATGATTGTCAACATGGGCCCCCAACATCCGTCTACCCATGGAGTCTTAAGACTTCAAGCTGAGCTGGAAGGTGAAGTTGTTAGAAGAGTAAAACCAATTATCGGATATTTACACACTGGAATGGAAAAAACAGGTGAAGAATTAAATTACTTTCAGGGACCAACAAACACGACAAGAATGGATTATCTCTCTCCATTATTCAACGAGCTAGTTTTTTCTTTAACAACAGAAAAACTTATTGGTATAGAAGTTCCAAAAAGAGCAGAAACAATAAGAATCCTTATGACAGAATTAAACAGAGTATCATCTCATTTGGTTGCTCTTGCTACTGGAGGTATGGACATAGGTGCTTTATCTATGATGATCTTCGGATTTAGAGAGAGAGAATTAATTTTAAATTTCTTCGAAAAAACAACAGGACTCAGAATGAACCATAACTTTATTAGACCAGGTGGAGTAGCCGCAGATTTACCTGATGGATGGCAAAAAGATGTAGAGGAAATTCTTAAAGTAATACCTGAAAAATTACAAGATTATGATGACATGCTTCTTGATAACCCTATTTGGAAAGGGAGATTGCAAAATGTTGGCATACTGTCAACAGAAGAGTGCTTTGCTTATGGCATAACCGGTCCAAGTTTAAGAGCATCTGGATATTCTTGGGACTTAAGAAAATCACAACCTTACTCAGGAATTGAAAACTATGACTTCGATGTTCCAATTTTGAATGAAGGAGATGTCTTCGCAAGGTGGCGTGTAAAAGTATTAGAAATATTTGAAAGTTTAAAGATTATTGAACAAGCGATGAACATCATGCCCAAGGGTCCTTACAAGGTTCAAGATAAAAAAATTACACCACCCCCTCGTAAGAGGTTAGACGAGTCGATGGAAGCTTTAATCCATCACTTTAAAATATATACAGAAGGATTCAAAGTTCCTGAAGGAGACGCCTATGTCGCGGTCGAATCTCCTAGGGGTGAGTTAGGTTGCTATATAGTCTCTGATGGTTCTTCAAAGCCTTATAGAATGCATGTAAGAGGTCCTTCATTTTGTAATTTACAAGCTCTCCCTGTCATCATGACAGATAGTCCAATTGCAGATGCAGTAGCTGCGATTGCTTCTTTAGACCCCGTTATAGGAGATGTAGATAGATGAGCTGGGAAGAAAAGCTATTAAAACAGGCGAAAAAAATTATTAAACTTTACCCCCAAAAAAGATCAGCTTTGGGGCCACTTTTGCATTTAGCTCAAAGCAAAGATGGTTACATTTCTGATGACTCTATCAGTGTCATTAGTGAATTAGTTGGCATAACTGAAGTACAAGTAAAATCAGTTTCTACTTTTTATTCAATGTATAAACAAGAACCTACTGGAAAATATTTAATAAGTGTCTGTAAATCAATCTCATGTGAAATAAATAATTCCAGCGAAGTAATTAATAAAGTACAGGAGTTTACAGGGCTCAACAACAACGAAACCGATGAAGACGGATTGTTTACTTTTGAAGCAGTTGAATGTATTGGTGCATGTGGTGGAGCGCCAGCAATGCAAGTAAATTATGAAACTGTAGAAGGACTTACATCAGAAAATGCAATTAACTTATGTAGTTGGTTGAAAGAAAAACAACCAGATATTGTTGTAGCGGATGATTTGCAGGAAAATTTTGGTGGAGTTAAATCATTTGATTGGGCTATTGCAGATAGTTCAGGTGCTATTTCAACTGCACCTGGTTTCCAAACTTTAAAAACTACTAAGGAAAAAAAATGAAAGAAACAGTACTTCTCACTAAACATATGAGAGACAATCCCGAAGATAGCCATTTAATTGAAAGCTATGAAAAAAATAATGGATATACAACCGCAAAAAATACTTTATTAAATAGCTCTCCAGAAAATATATTAGAAGAAATCAAATCATCAAACATACGTGGTAGAGGAGGTGCAGGTTTCCCTACAGGTGTTAAGTGGGGATTTTTAGCTGAGGACGAAGATAGGTATCTAGTAATAAATGCTGACGAGTCGGAGCCTGGCACTTTTAAAGACAGAATCCTTTTGGAGAGAGACCCGCATCAACTTATTGAAGGAATCATTATCACATGTTTTTCAGCAAATATAAAAGAAGCTTTTATATACATAAGAGGAGAGTATGCAAAACCTGCTAGAAGGGTTCAGCAAGCAGTTGAGCAAGCATATGAAAAAGGTTATTTAGGGAAGAAAATATTTGGGTCCGAAATTGATTTAGATATTGTGGTTCATCTAGGAGCAGGAGCATACATCTGCGGTGAAGAGACTGCTTTGCTCAATTCTCTTGAAGGCAGGAGAGGTGAGCCAAGGTTAAAACCACCTTATTTCCCAGCGGTAAAAGGATTGTATATGAAACCAACGCTAGTAAATAATGTAGAAACTATTTCCTCAGTACCTTGGATTATTGAGAATGGCGGAGAAGAATACAACAAGCTTGGCGTAGAAGGATCAACTGGAACCAGAATTTTTAGCTTATCAGGACATGTAAATAATCCAGGAAATTATGAAATTGAAATGGGGACTTCATTTGGTGAGTTCGTTGACACTCTTGGAGGAGGCATAAGAAATAATAAAAAAGTTAAAGCATACATACCTGGAGGTGCTTCTGCTCCTTGGTTTAGAGGAGATCAGTTAGGTATTAAAATGACAATCGACGACGTTGCAAACAACAACTCAATGCTTGGCTCTGGTGCAGTGGTGATGATGGACGAAGATACAAATCTAGTCAGTGCTGCTAAAAGCATAGTTAGCTTTTTTGCTCATGAGTCTTGTGGTCAATGCACCCCTTGTCGTGAAGGAACAACTTGGTTAGAGATGATATTAGACAGAATAGCTAGCGGACGTGGAAGAACATCAGACATTAATCTACTACTAGATGTCTGTGATAATATTTCTCCGGGCTTAACCTGGCCTCCAAAAATGACAACAATTTGTCCCTTAGGTCCATCAGCTGTTTCACCAATAACTTCATTAATGAAGGACTTCAGAGATGAAGTTGAAAGCCTAATCCCAACAAAAGTTTTGTTATGAGCGACAAAGTAAATTTAAATGTAAATGGTTTAGACATACAATCTGAACCAAACAAACTCTTAATAGAAGCATGTGAAGATTCTGGTATTCATATACCAAGATTTTGCTGGCATAAACGCCTAGATCCAGTAGGGATGTGCAGGATGTGTTTAGTTGAAATTGAAACACCTAGAGGAAAGATACTTGTCCCTTCATGTACAACTGAAATAACTGACGAAATGGTTGTTGACACAGAATCTGATGTCGTAAAAAAAGCTCAAGAAGGAGTTCTAGAGTTCCTGCTTATAAATCATCCCCTTGATTGTCCTATTTGTGATAAAGCTGGGGAGTGTCCTTTACAGGATCAAACAATGGCATATGGCCCAGGTGAAAGCAGATTTGTTGAAGAAAAAAGACATTTTGAAAAACCAATAAATATTTCAGAAATAATTTTGCTGGATCGAGAGAGATGTATTTTATGTGCGAGATGTACAAGGTTTTCAGATGAAATATCAGGAGATCCATTAATTGAATTTATTCAAAGAGGAAATAAAACAGAGGTAAATACATTTCCAAACGAACCATTTAGGTCATATTTTTCTGGCAACACAGTTCAGATATGCCCTGTTGGAGCTTTAACTTCAACCTCTTATAGGTTTAAAGCAAGACCATGGGATTTGAAGTCTACAAGATCTACATGTAATGGATGCACAATGGGTTGCTCTATTGAGTTAAATTCATCACAAAATAAAATGTTAAGAATCCTAGGTGTGGACAATGATTCTGTCAACCAGGGATGGTTGTGTGATAAGGGCCGTTACAATTTTGAATATTTAAATTCTGAAAAAAGATTAAAAACACCACTTAAAAGTATCGACAACAATTTTGTAGAAGCTGAAATTCAAGATGTTTACTCCGAACTTTCAGAAATAATTAAAGATAGAAAGACTAAAATTAATTTTCTTCTTGGGTCAAATTTAACTAATGAAGATTATGTCGCATTTAAAGAATTTTCAAAATCTATATCTGATTCTGAACAAAGTTTTTACATAAATGATGATTTGTTATACCAGGGTTATTTTGGCCAAGATAATGAACTAGCTAAGATTGACGATTTAAATTCCTCTGACTCAATAGTTGTGTGGGCTGAAGATTTGAAGGAAAAAATTCCAGTGCTTTATTTAAGGGTAAGACAAGCTGTCAAAAAGGGTGTTAAGCTAATTGTCTTTGGTCATTCAAATGAAACTTTAAGCGATATAGCCGATGTATTTTATGGTAAAGAAATAGTTTCTGAAAATTTTGAAATTGTTAAAGATATTTCAAAACTTAAAGAAATAAAAAATTACGTAATAGGCAAGAACGTCACAACTATTATTGGAAAGTCCACACCTCAACAATCTGACGACAGCGTTACAGATTTATTGGAGTTCTTAAAGGCAAATGCAAATACAAAAATTTTAAATGCATATACCAAAGGCAACACCTATGGTGCTTTCCAAACTTTAGAGAACGTCAAAGGGACAAAAGATTTTGTGGAAGACATTTCAAGTGAAAATACAGACTTGTTGTTTGTTGTTGGAGCGGATCCTATTGGCAGGTCTTTCTTCTCAAATGAAATAAAATCCATATTAGAAAATTTAAATACTGTTGTGTCTTTAGATATGTTCAGTCATGAAACAGCAGAGTTATCTGATTATGTGATACCAATCAGCTCTACCTTAGGGGAAAAAGAAGGAACTTTTACAAACATTGAGTTTAGAACATCTCGTATTGACAAGCTTGTTCCATCTCCAGGCCAGACAGTAAGTGATTGGGAATTTATTACCAGTCTTATGAATTTTGCTGGTCTATCAACTGATTCAAATAGTTTGGAGGAACTTAATAAAAAAGCATTTGATGATATTGAAACTACTTCAGCTCCAGTATTTGATAATTTAGATAAACCATCTAATTTAGATGGAATTATCAATATTGCTATTCCAAAAATTAATACATCTGAAAATAACTCAAATAAAATTCTTTTTTATACCGGAGAAAAACTTTATGGAGACTCTGTTACTGAAAGACATTCTGACAGCATTTCACTTCTTGGTTCAAAAAAGTTTATAGAAGTAAGTCAAACTATTGTTGATAAATTCAACCTAACCTCAGGTCAGTGTTCAATGTTGCAAGATGATTTTGAAGTTACAGTTTCTTATAAAATCAATGACAACTTACCTGACAATCTTATTTATATCCCAATCAACAGGAGAGAATTAAACAAGTTTGATTTTTCAAAAGAAATTGCAGTTTTGCCAAGTCGTATGAAAGAAGCATTAAATGTCAACTGAATTAATCATTGCTTTAATTAAAGCAAATGTTGTTTTAGGAGTGTTGTTAACAAACACTATATTGTTGATTTGGTTCGAAAGAAAATTAGTTGCTGGAATGCAATCTAGGGTTGGACCCGATAGAGCAGGTCCTTTTGGAATCTTACAGACTGTAGCAGACGCAATTAAATTATTACTAAAAGAGCAAATTATGCCATTAAAGGCTGATAGAGCTATGTATCTTCTTGCGCCAATTATTGCATTAGTTCCATCTTTTTTAATTTTTATGATTATTCCATTAGGTCCAGATCTAAATATTGAAGTTGGCGGAAAAAATTATGTAGTTGACTTTGTTGGAGCAGATTTAAATGTTGGTGTCTTGTACTTTCTTGCACTCTCTTCTATTGCTGTATATAGTGTTGTTTTAGCTGGCTGGTCTTCAGGATCAAAATATCCACTTCTCGGTGGAGTAAGAGCTTCTGCACAAATGATTTCATATGAAGCAGCAATGGGTTTATCTCTTGTACCAGTAATTCTTTATTCCGGGTCCCTTTCACTGGTAGACATAGTAAGTAGTCAATCAGGAAATTTATCAACTTCTATTCCAATTCTTAGCTCAATAGTTTCATTTATACCTAAATGGAATATATTTCCGCAGTTTATTGCATTTGGTATATTTTTTATAGCTGCAGTAGCTGAAGTAAATAGAGCCCCCTTCGACTTAGTTGAAGCTGAACAAGAACTAGTTGGAGGTTTTCATACTGAGTATTCTGGATTTAGATTCGCAATGTTTTTTCTTGCTGAATATATAAAT
>Ga0163109_10003068_pt1 | contig 12814 bp, 25 predicted proteins | sample CRUFie1St13metaG_FD_108704 | JGI IMG/M metagenome (GOLD analysis project Ga0163109, IMG submission 108704) | Marine microbial communities from the Costa Rica Dome - CRUD Field 142mm St13 metaG | ecosystem: Environmental > Aquatic > Marine > Oceanic > Photic zone | place: Costa Rica: the Eastern... | reverse complement strand
TGGTGCGTGTGAGCTTCCCTCAGGTACAGAGATGGTAATGCCTGGCGATAACGTGAAGTTATCCGTTGAGTTGATTGCACCGATTGCGATGGAAGAGGGTCTACGGTTTGCGATTCGTGAAGGTGGCCGTACCGTAGGCGCCGGCGTTGTTTCCAAGATCATCGACTAATTTTTTCCACCAAGGCGGACTTATGTAAAGCCCCGATTGCTCGGGGCTTTTTATTTCCTAGGTAGTGGTTGACTCACCATTGCCAGGCGCATACAATGCCGCACCTTGTTTTTCTTGGCCGCCCCTCGTAACAGGGGCGGGCATGGTTTGGTTGGAGTAGCCGAGTGGCAGTACAAAATCAAAAAATTCGTATTCGGCTGAAGGCATTTGATCATCGCCTCATTGATGTATCAACTCAAGACATCGTTGAAACTGCGAAGCGCACCGGCGCCCAGGTTCGAGGTCCGATTCCATTACCGACTCGGATCGAACGCTACACTGTTCTTGTTTCGCCCCACGTTAATAAGGATGCGCGGGATCAGTATGAGTTACGAACTCACAAGCGCATGATAGATATTGTCGAGCCAACCGAAAAAACTGTTGATGCTTTAATGAAGCTCGATCTTGCTGCGGGCGTCGATGTACAAATCAGTCTAGGCTGATTTAATCCGGCAGGGGGGTACTAAATCCGCGCCCCCCGGTGACAAGCGGTCTGTTTGTATAACTTACTGTGGCCATAGCGGGTTAAGCCCCCTGTGCAGGCAGAGAGGTAATTTAGATGACAATTGGAGTTGTCGGTCGCAAGACCGGTATGACTCGAGTGTTCACTGAGGATGGCGTGTCAGTTCCTGTCACGGTCGTCCACGTCGAACCAAACCGGGTTAGTCAAGTAAAAACCGTTGAAACAGACGGATACCAGGCTATTCAGGTAACGGTGGGTGAGCGTCGAGCACAGCATAGGGTTTCGCAACCCATCAAGGGCCATTTAGCGAAATCGGAAATGCGCATGGGTCGTGGTCTTTGGGAGTTTCGAGTCAACGACCTCGGCGAGTTATCGGTAGGCGCTCAAATTTCTGTTAATCAGTTTGAAGCCGGACAGATTGTTGACGTGACGGGTCAATCGAAAGGTAAAGGATTCGCTGGCGCCGTCAAGCGTTGGAACTTTCGGATGCAGGATGCGACCCACGGTAATTCATTATCTCATCGCGCTCCCGGTTCTATTGGTAATTGCCAAACACCCGGTCGTGTCTTTAAGGGAAAGAAGATGGCGGGGCACATGGGCGCGGAGCGAGTCACCGTTCAAGGCTTAGAAGTTATCCGTGTCGATGAAGAAAAGGGCCTGATTCTGGTGAAAGGTTCCATCCCTGGTGCAAACGGAATGGACGTTATCATCAAGCCTGGTGCGAAGGGCTGAGGGAGTCGAATATGGAATTGAATCTTGTGGCAGGTGGGACGGTCTCAGTTTCTGATCAAACATTTGGGCGTGAATTCAATGAGGCATTGATCCACCAAGTGGTAACGGCATATCTTGCCGGTGCGCGTCAGGGCACACGCGCTCAAAAAACGCGTTCAGAAGTAGCTGGGGGTGGTCGAAAGCCTTGGCGGCAAAAGGGAACGGGTCGCGCAAGAGCCGGTACCACGCGGTCTCCAATTTGGCGGGCCGGTGGTGTTACATTCGCGGCAAAGCCTCAGGATTTCTCGCAGAAAGTGAACAAGAAGATGTACCGTGCTGCAATGCAGAGTATCTGGAGCGAGTTGGTCCGACAGGACCGTCTTGTTGTTACAGATAAGCTTAGTATCGATGTACCGAAAACTAAAGTCTTGGCTGATAAATTGAGTGCTATGGATTTATCTGATGTGCTGATTGTTACTAGCGCTGTATCCAACGAGCTCCATCTATCTGCTCGCAACCTTCCACATGTTGACGTTCGGGACACGCATGCTATTGATCCGGTGAGTCTCATCTCTTTTGATAAGGTGTTGGTGACGGTTGATGCACTTAAAATGATTGAGGAGCAGCTAGCATGAATCAAGAACGTGTTTTCACTGTTCTAAAAGGGCCTCACGTGTCTGAAAAGGCGACAATCGTTGCCGATCAGAACAATCAGTATGTTTTTAAAGTGGCTTCTGATGCTACGAAGCCTGAGATCAAAGCGGCCGTGGAAGCCTTGTTCGAAGTCTCTGTTACAAAAGTTAATGTTGTAAATCTTAAAGGAAAAATCAAGCGAACGGTCCGTGGCATGGGTAAGCGCAGTGATACGCGTAAGGCCTACGTGACGCTGGCCGATGGCCAGGAAATTTCCTTTGCAGCGAGCGAATGAGGCGGATGTAATGGCAATCGTAAAATGTAAACCAACGTCGGCCGGGCGTCGTCATATGGTCAAAGTCGTAAGTCCAGAGCTACATAAAGGCGCTCCACACGCTCCGCTATTGGAAAAGAAATCAAAGTCAGGTGGTCGTAATAACGCGGGTCGGATTACCACACGCCACATTGGCGGCGGCCACAAGCAGCATTACCGGATCATTGATTTCAAGCGAAATAAAGATGGCATCCCCGGCAAAGTTGAGCGCTTGGAGTATGATCCGAACAGGTCAGCACACATCGCACTTGTACTTTACGCGGACGGTGAGCGTCGTTACATCATTGCTCCGAAGGGGATGCAGGCTGGTGATACGGTTCGCTCCGGTGAAGATTCGCCAATTAAAGTCGGTAGTTGTCTTCCTCTTCGGAATATTCCTGTTGGTTCAGTCATTCATTGTATTGAGTTGAGGCCGGGAAAGGGTGCTCAGATTGCTCGTTCGGCTGGTGCCTCCGTTCAATTGGTAGCGCGTGAAGGGCGCCACGCAACTCTGCGTCTGCGTTCAGGCGAGATGCGCAAAGTACTCGCGGAATGTCGTGCTACGCTGGGAGAAGTTTCAAACGGCGAGCACAGCCTGCGTCAGCTCGGTAAAGCAGGTGCAAAGCGCTGGCGGGGCGTCCGTCCTACCGTTCGTGGTGTTGTGATGAATCCAGTTGATCATCCACACGGGGGTGGTGAAGGACGTACGTCGGGTGGACGACATCCGGTTTCCCCATGGGGTATGCCAACTAAGGGTTACAAGACTCGTAAGAACAAACGTACTGACAAGATGATCATACGTCGTCGCGGTAAGTAGGGAGAGACATAGATGCCACGTTCATTAAAAAAAGGCCCATTCGTCGATCTCCACCTTCTGAAGAAAGTTGAAGCGGCTACCGAGGCAAACGATCGTCGTCCGATAAAGACTTGGTCGCGTCGTTCGATGATTCTTCCGAATATGGTTGGATTAACCATAGCTGTTCATAACGGAAAGCAACATGTTCCGGTTCTGATCAACGAGGATATGGTTGGACATAAGTTGGGTGAGTTCGCGGTAACGCGCAACTACCGCGGGCATGTCGCTGACAAGAAGTCTAAGCGTTAAGGGTTAGGTGTAGCTATGAATGAAGTGCAAGCTCGTTTAAAAGGTGCTCGACTTTCTGCCCAAAAGGCACGTTTGGTCGCAGACCAAATTCGGGGTAAGCACGTCGAGGAAGCTCTGAATACATTGAGTTTTTCGACCAAAAAAGCGGCACGAATTGTTAAAAAAATTCTTGAAAGTGCAATTGCGAATGCTGAGCACAACGAGGGCGCTGATGTTGACGATCTGAGAGTAACAACAGTATTTGTCGACGAAGGGATGACGATGAAACGGATCCGCCCTCGTGCGAAAGGTCGCGCAGACCGTATTTTTAAGCGGACTTGTCATATCACCGTGAAAGTTGGAGAGGCCTGAGGAGGAGCACTATGGGTCAGAAAGTTCACCCGACTGGCATTCGCCTCGGGATTACAAAGGATCATTCGTCGGTTTGGTACGCTGAACGTGGCGACTATGCGGATAAGTTGTTTGATGACATTAAGGTGCGAGAGTTCCTTGAAGGGAAACTTAAGAATGCTCAGATCTCTAAAATTCTAATCGAACGACCAGCGCAAAATGCACGAGTGACCCTTCAGACAGCCCGACCGGGAATTGTGATTGGGAAGAAGGGTGAGGACGTAGAGTCACTTCGTAAGGAACTTACACAGATGATGGGAATCCCGGTCCAAATCAATATAGAAGAGATTAGAAAGCCAGAATTAGATTCACGCTTGGTTGCGCAAAATATCGCTGGTCAGTTGGAGCGTCGTGTAATGTTCCGTCGCGCAATGAAGCGCGCGGTCCAAAATGCTATGCGAGCCGGTGCCGAAGGAATAAGAGTTCAAGTCTCAGGCCGTTTGGGTGGTGCGGAAATAGCACGGACTGAGTGGTATCGAGAGGGTCGTGTTCCATTGCACACACTGCGGGCAGATATCGACTACTCGACTTTCGAAGCCCATACCACTTATGGAGTGATCGGTATAAAGGTTTGGATCTTCAAAGGCGAGATCTTGGGCGGAATCGATGCAGTCCGTGCTGGTCGCGAGAATGCTCGCATGAAAGGGGCTCGCTAAGGAAGAAGATCATGTTGCAACCGAAACGGACGAAGTTCCGAAAAATGCAAAAAGGCCGGAACCGAGGGCTGGCAGAGCGCGGCTCCAAGGTCAGTTTCGGTGAGTACGCGCTAAAAGCCACCGGACGTGGTCGTATGACTGCGCGTCAGATTGAGGCAGGCCGTCGAACGATCACCCGACGCGTCAAACGTGGCGGTAAGTTATGGATCCGAGTGTTCCCTGATAAGCCAATAACTCAGAAGCCACTGGAGGTGCGTCAGGGTAAAGGTAAGGGTTCAGTTGAATATTGGGTGTGCCAAATCCAGCCTGGTCGCGTGTTGTATGAGATAGAGGGTGTGTCTGAGGAAATTGCTCGCGAAGCCTTCACGCTTGCAGCCGCGAAGCTTCCATTTAAAACCACCTTTGTTAGCCGGACAGTAATGTAATGAAAGCTTCAGAATTACGAGAGAAAAGCGTAGCTGACCTAAAGGAAGAGTTGTTAGCCCTTCGCCGCGAGCAGTTTAACCTTAACATGGCAAAAGCCACAGGTCAGCTTGCACAAATACACCTGTTGAGACAGATCCGTCGTGATATAGCACGTATAAAGACTGTAATTATACAGAAGGAGATTGCGGCATGACTGATGCGGTAAAAGCAGTTCATACCTTGAGTGGAAAGGTGGTCTCAAATAAGGGCAATAAAACTATAAGTGTGTTGATAGAGCGTTTTGAAAAACACCCTTTGTACGGTAAGTACGTAAAACGTTCATCCAAAATTGCGGCTCACGATGAAAATAATGAGTGCAAGATTGGTGACACAGTCACCATCTCTGAGTGTCGTCCGCTATCGAAGTCGAAAGCGTACCGTCTCATTGAAATTACCGAGCGAGCTGTCCAGGTTTAACGGAGGGGAAGCATGATTCAAGCGGAAAGTATGCTTGAGGTAGCCGATAATTCGGGTGCGCGTCGAGTGATGTGCATCAAGGTGCTTGGCGGCTCTAAGCGTCGCTATGCCCGGATCGGCGACATAATTAAAGTCACCGTGAAAGAGGCGATTCCTCGCGGTAAAGTAAAGAAGGGTCAAGTCATGAATGCAGTGGTCGTTCGCTCACGAAGCGGTGTACGTCGCCAGGATGGTTCATTGATTAAGTTTGATGGCAATGCGGCCGTTCTTTTAAACACAAATCTCGCGCCGATTGGTACCCGTATTTTCGGACCAGTCACGCGGGAATTGCGTAGTGAAAACTTCATGAAGATCGTTTCACTCGCACCGGAAGTACTGTAAAGGGGGATCCGATGGCAGCAAAAATTCGTCGTGACGACGAGGTCGTCGTGATCGCGGGTAAAGACAAAGGGCGTCGCGGTAAAGTATTGCAGGTGCGTTCTGATAACCGCATTTTAGTGTCAGGAGTAAATCTGATCAAAAAGCACATGAAGCCGAATCCGACGCTTGGTAAGCAAGGTGGTATCGTTGAGAAAGAGGCGCCGCTCCATATATCCAACGTAGCTCTTTTTAATCCGGAGTCGAACAAAGCGGATCGAGTTGGTTTTCTTTTAAACGAGGACGGCACTAAGGCAAGGGTGTTTAAGTCCACTGGTAAGGAAGTCGGGGCATAAGCCATGGCGAGATTACAACAAGTCTACAAAGAAAAGGTAGTACCCAAACTTTTGAAAGAGTTTGCGTATAAGAATGTGATGCAAGTACCGCGCGTCAGGAAAATCACCTTGAATATGGGTGTTGGCGAGGCCGTCGCGGATAAGAAGCAAATTGAAAATGCTGTTAGAGATATGACGGCGATTGCAGGCCAGAAGCCGGTGGTGACTAAGGCACGCAAGTCGATTGCGGGCTTTAAGATCCGAGATGGCTGGCCGATTGGGTGTAAGGTCACTCTGCGTGGCGAGCACATGTGGGAATTCCTAGACCGGTTGATAGCAATTTCAATCCCGCGGATTCGTGATTTCCGTGGCATGAATGGTAAGTCATTTGACGGACGTGGAAACTACTCAATGGGTGTGCGTGAACAGATTATGTTTCCTGAAATAGATTACGACAAGGTGGATGCGCTTCGCGGTCTTGATATCACGATCACTACATCTGCTAAAACTGATGAGGAAGGCAAGGCGCTGTTGAAGGCGTTTAACTTTCCGTTCCGGAATTAAGGGGCGTTAGGTGGCAAAAAAATCAATGAAAGAGCGCGAACTAAAGCGTCAAAAAACTGTAGCTCGGTTTGCGGTAAAGCGAGCAGAGTTAAAGGCAATAATCGCAAATTCAATGGCGACAGACGAAGAGGTGTGGGCGGCGCAGCGAAAACTGCAGAAGCTGCCACGTGATTCCTCAGCTGTAAGACTGCAACGGCGTTGTCGCGTGACTGGTCGTCCGCATGCGGTGTACCGCAAGTTTGGCCTTTCCCGGATCAAATTACGCGAAATTATGATGCGCGGTGAAGTTCCGGGTTTGAAAAAGGCCAGTTGGTAGGGAGTGATTTAGAAAATGAGTATGCAAGATACCTTGGCGGATATGTTCACTCGCATTCGTAACGGGCAAATGGCAGGCAAGACTGGTGTCTCAATGCCCTCCTCTAAACAGAAAGTTGAGTTAGCCCGGGTGCTCGCTGACGAAGGATTTTTAGCTGGGTTTAACGTCGATGACGAAGGGGTTAAGGCAACGTTGACTGTCGATCTTCGTTATTACGAGGGTCGCCCGGTTATTCGTGAAATAAAACGTTCGAGCCGTCCAGGTCTACGCCGTTATGAAGGCAAAGAGACTCTGCCCAAGGTCCAGGGGGGTCTTGGAGTCGCAATCATTTCCACCTCTAAGGGCTTGATGACCGATCGCGAAGCGCGCAAAGCCGGAATCGGTGGCGAAGTGCTCTGTACAATATTTTAAGGAGTCATCGATGTCTCGGATTGCAAAAGCCCCTATCGAATTACCATCAGATGTTGATGTCAGTATTGTTGGTCAGAATGTAACCGTGAAAGGAAAGAATGGCTCACTATCGATATCATTGAATGAGGCTGTCGCTGTAAATCAGGGTGATAATGTGTTGACGTTTGAACCTCGTCAAGGTGCTTCTGATGGTTGGGCTCAGGCTGGCACAGCGCGCGCCATTATTAACAATATGGTTAACGGTGTCGCAAAGGGATTTGAGAAGAAGCTTACACTTATTGGTGTAGGTTACCGTGCCCAAGTACAAGGCGCTGATGTGAACTTGACACTCGGATTCTCGCACCCAGTGCTATATAAGTTGCCGCAGGGTGTGACAGCGGAAACACCTAGCCAGACAGAGATTGTACTGAAGTCAGCTGACAAGCAGCTTCTTGGACAGGTTGCTGCAGAGATCCGCGCGTTTCGTCCACCAGAGCCGTATAAAGGTAAGGGCGTTCGTTATTCAGATGAATATGTGCGTCGTAAAGAAGCGAAGAAAAAATAAGGAGCCGACATGATAGATAAGAAGCAATCACGGTTACGTCGAGCTCGCCGTGCTCGGGCTAAAATGCGCGAGCTAAATTCCAATCGCTTGTGCGTGCATCGTACGCCCCGACATATCTATGCCCAGATTATTACTGGCGATGGATCGAATGTGATCTGCACGGCATCGACATTAGATAAGGATCTTCGTGAAGGAAACGGCGGAAACGTTGTGGCAGCGGCAGAAGTTGGTAAGCGTATTGCTGAACGTGCGAAAGAGAAGGGTATTCAAGCGGTCGCTTTCGACCGATCAGGTTTCCGTTATCACGGGCGCGTCAAAGCTTTGGCAGATGCGGCTCGTGAAAGTGGACTTGAGTTTTAAGGAGATCCGATGAACGCAAAAGTAGAAGTACAGCAGCAGGGTGAACTGCAAGAAAAGCTGGTCCAGGTAAATCGTGTTGCCAAAGTAGTCAAGGGCGGTCGGATTTTCAGCTTTACGGCTCTGACGGTTGTGGGTGATGGAAACGGTAAAGTCGGATACGGTAGAGGGAAGGCGCGTGAAGTCCCAGCAGCGATCCAAAAGGCAATGGAGGCGGCTCGTCGCAATATGGTGTCGGTAAAACTGGATGGTGACACGATTCAATATCCAATAAAAGCGGCTCATGGATCAGCAAAGGTTTACATGCAGCCGGCATCACAAGGTACAGGTGTCATTGCTGGTGGCGCAATGCGAGCAGTGCTCGAGATCGCGGGTATCCAAAACGTCTTAGCAAAATGTTACGGCTCTACGAATCCTGCAAACGTAGTTCGTGCAACAATTAAGGCGTTGTCTGAGATGCAATCGCCTGAAGATGTTGCCGCTCGTCGTGGCAAGTCGGTCGAAGAAATTCTCGGCTAAGGAGTACAGACATGGCTAAGAAGAAAACATTGAAAGTGACGCTTGTGCGCAGTCCGATCCGTCAAAACCCAAAGCATAAATTATGCGTGCAAGGTCTTGGTTTGAAGCGAATGCATCAGACGGTCGAAGTTGAGGATACACCTAGTGTGAGAGGCATGATTAATAAGGTCAATTATCTCTTAAGTGTTGAGGGAGAAGCATAATGCGGTTGAATGGGTTATCCCCTGCTGCGGGTTCACGCACGGGAAAAAAGCGCGTCGGTCGTGGGATCGGTTCTGGCATAGGTAAGACCGGTGGTCGCGGTCATAAAGGTTTGAAGTCGCGCTCCGGCGGTTCGGTGAAGCCAGGTTTTGAGGGCGGGCAAATGCCTTTGCAGCGTCGTCTCCCAAAGTTTGGTTTTACATCGCGAAAGAGTCTGTCTCGGGATGAAATTCGTCTCGTTGAGTTGAATAAGATTCAGGGTGACGAGGTTACGATGGAAACATTGCGCCAAGCCCGGCTTATTGCTGGAAATATTAAAGATGTGAAAATCATTCTCGCCGGTGAAATCATGAGACCCTTGACTATTAAGGGCTTGAAAATTACTAAAGGTGCTAAGGCTGCAGTTGAGGCTGCGGGCGGGAAGGTTGAAGCATAAATATGGCGGCTCGAGGCGCATCAGTGGGCGGACTGACAGAGCTTTGGGCTCGTCTTCGCTTCGTTGTGATTGCAGTTATTGTGTATCGAATCGGTGCTCATATACCCGTGCCGGGCATAAATCCTGATCGATTGGCAGACCTGTTTGAACAGACTCAGGGAACTATCTTAAGTCTCTTCAATATGTTTTCTGGTGGTGCGTTGGAGCGAATGTCAATATTTGCCCTTGGAATCATGCCCTATATTTCAGCGGCGATTGTGATGCAGCTGCTCACAGCAGTTGTTCCGTCTCTTGAAGCGTTAAAAAAAGACGGGGAGGCCGGACGCCGCAAGATTACTCAATATACGCGTTATGGAACTGTATTTCTTGCGACCATCCAGTCGATTGGCGTGGCCATGGGTCTGGCAGGCCAAGGTGTCGCTTTTGCATCGGATTTCCACTTTCACTTTGTTGCGGTCATAACTTTTGTCTCGGGGTCTGTGTTCCTAATGTGGCTTGGTGAGCAAGTAACAGAGAAAGGTATAGGTAATGGCATCAGCCTGCTAATCTTCGCAGGTATTGTCGCAGGGCTTCCCGGAGCTATCGGACAATCAGCAGAGGCGGCACGTCAGGGCGATCTTAATATTCTAGGGTTACTCGCAATAGGCGTGATCGCGGTTGGAGTTGTTGCATTTGTTGTATTCATGGAGCGTGCTCAGCGCCGTATCACCGTCAATTATGCACGTCGCCAGCAAGGCAATAAAGTTTACGCAGCTCAACAATCGCATCTCCCATTGAAAATAAACATGGCAGGTGTAATCCCCCCGATTTTCGCATCAAGCTTGCTCTTATTTCCTGCTTCAATCGGGCAATGGTTTGGACAAGGTGAGGGCATGGAATGGTTACAAGATGTAAGTCTCGCGCTTGGGCCGGGTCAGCCTCTGTACTATTTGTTATTTACGGTTGGTATAGTATTTTTCTGTTACTTCTACACGGCGTTGGTCTTCAATCCACGTGATGTAGCTGACAACCTAAAAAAGTCTGGAGCGTTTATTCCGGGGATTCGCCCGGGGGAACAATCAGCCAACTATATCGATAAAGTGATGAGTCGGCTGACGTTTTGGGGTGCTTCATACATTGCGGCAGTGTCTTTACTTCCTCAAAGCTTGGTGGTCAGTTTCAATGCACCTTTTTATTTTGGTGGGACATCATTACTAATCGTTGTAGTAGTCGTGATGGATTTTATGTCACAAGTGCAATCGCACTTAATGAGTCGGCAATACGAGTCCTTGATGAAAAAATCTAATTTGAAAGGATATGGCTCAGGCGGCTTGTTACGGTAATTGAATATTGGGAGCTTCGAAATGAAAGTACGCGCATCAGTGAAAAAAATGTGTCGAAATTGTCGGATTATTCGTCGCAATGGGACGGTGCGCGTGATTTGTTCAGATCCTCGGCATAAGCAACGACAAGGTTAATTGTATCGAAGGGTTGTGATTTCCTGTTGAAATCAATAGACTTTCGCGCCTTGTATTTTTTGCGAATCGGTCTTGCCGGTTCTTAAGTTTGGAGAGTCAGGAATGGCACGTATAGCGGGCGTTAACATCCCAGATAATAAGCACACAGTGATTTCACTGCAGTACGTTTTTGGGATCGGTCGAACTCGGGCCAAGGCAATTTGCAAAGCGACAGGCATTAACGAGTCTGCCAAAATCGCGTCTTTGTCTGAAGACCAGTTGGAAATGCTTCGGGCAGAAGTTGGCAATTTTGACGTAGAGGGAGACCTTCGCCGAGAGGTCTCAATGAACATTAAACGTTTGATGGATCTTGGCTGTTTTCGCGGGATTCGCCATCGACGCAGTTTACCAGTACGGGGACAGCGTACCAAAACAAACGCGCGGACTCGGAAGGGCCCACGTAAGCCGATTCGTAAATAAAGGAAATCTGATGGTCACACAGCGTAGTACATCGCGTAAGAAGGCAAAAAAACAAGTCGTCGAGGGCGTCGTACATATTCATGCTTCTTTCAACAATACGATCATAACGATAACTGATCGTCAGGGTAATGCCTTATCATGGGCAACTGCTGGCGGGTCAGGCTTTCGTGGGTCACGAAAGTCGACTCCGTTTGCTGCGCAGGTAGCTAGTGAGCGTGCGGCAACCGCCGCTCAAGAGTTTGGGCTGAAGTCTGTGGACGTTATGGTTAAAGGGCCGGGTCCGGGGCGTGAGAGTGCGGTCCGCGCTTTGAACGCTGTGGGCCTAAAAGTTACAAATATTACTGACGTCACGCCGATACCTCATAACGGTTGTCGTCCGCCGAAAAAGCGACGCGTCTAAGGAGAAGTAGAGGAATGGCACGTTATATCGGACCAACTTGCAAGTTAGCTCGTCGTGAGGGAACAGATCTGTTTCTCAAGAGCGGCGTACGTTCTATAGATTCGAAGTGTAAGCTCGAGACAAAACCGGGTATGCACGGTGCTTCACGTGGTCGTTTATCCGACTATGGGTTACAGTTGCGTGAAAAGCAAAAAGTTCGCCGGATCTATGGAGTTCTGGAGAAGCAGTTTCGTAACTATTACAAAGAGGCATCACGCCTCCGCGGATCAACAGGCGAAAATCTACTCAAGCTATTGGAAAGCCGTTTGGATAACGTGGTTTATCGGATGGGGTTCGGCTCGACTCGTGCCGAGGCACGACAAGTTGTGAGTCATCGATCCATCATGGTCAACGGTAAGGTGCTCAATATTCCGTCGTATCAAGTGAAGCCTGGGGATGTTGTTGGCGTTCGTGAAAAGGCTAAAGGTCAACTACGTATTCGAGCGGCTCTTGAGCTAGCCGGGCAGCGTGCAGATGTACCATGGATGGATGTTGATTCATCAAAGATGGAGGGCACATTTAAGGAGCTTCCGGAGCGTCAAGATCTTTCGCAAGATATTAATGAAAATCTGATCGTCGAGTTGTACTCGAAGTAAATTACTTTGTTAGGAGACGGTATGTCGTCATTGGAACTGCTGACACCACGTCAGATTCAGGTTCAGGAGGTAGCTCCCGGACGCTCAAAAATTATACTTGAGCCACTTGAGCGGGGTTACGGCCACACTTTAGGTAATGCGTTGCGAAGGATTCTTTTATCATCGATGCCGGGTTGCGCGATTATCGAAGCAAAAATTGACGGGGTAGCACATGAGTACTCGGAGATTGAGGGTGTTAAAGAAGATGTCATTGAAGTTCTTTTAAATCTGAAGAATGTCGCTGTCGCCCTTGAAGGCCGCGATGGTATAGCAACGATTAGGTTAAATCACTCTGGTGAGGGTATTGTGACGGCCGGTGATTTCGAGTTGCCTCAGGACGTCGAAATTGCAAATCCAGAACGTCACGTAGCGACAGTTTCTGAGCGCGGATCGCTACAAATTGAAGCAACTGTCGCTCGTGGC
>Ga0163109_10003067_pt1 | contig 12814 bp, 28 predicted proteins | sample CRUFie1St13metaG_FD_108704 | JGI IMG/M metagenome (GOLD analysis project Ga0163109, IMG submission 108704) | Marine microbial communities from the Costa Rica Dome - CRUD Field 142mm St13 metaG | ecosystem: Environmental > Aquatic > Marine > Oceanic > Photic zone | place: Costa Rica: the Eastern... | reverse complement strand
GTACTTTAGCCCGCTCATCACAGGCTTGTTCAGTCACCCACAGGAAGGATTATAAGCCCTTCCAAAGTGTTAAAAATGTTAAAGATCAATTATTTTATTTGCTTGAGTTTGGTTCTCAATTTTTATTATGTAATAATTATACTACATATTTGATTGTTTGTCAAGTATTATTTGAAAAAAGTTTGATCCGCTTTTATGTGGTTACGGATCGGGCGTATGAAATGACCAGAGACAAATCGACGAAACCCCGCCACAATACCCTTTTTATTTGAGAAAAAATTATTTATTATTAAGTTATTTGTTCCTTATTGTTTGTTGTATCAATATTAAAGCTTCTGTATTTTTATCTATTGCTTGTTTGATTAAGTTTAAATGTTCTATTAATTCTTTTTGTACTTCTGTTTGTGTCATATTATAATATTACTATATTTGAATCTATTTGTCAAGAAAAAAAATAAGGGGTGTTCAATGCGGGCAACAATCCATGACCCTGTGCAAGCCATTACTCTTGCAATCTATGCCCCCTTAAATTTATAAAATATTTTGTTTAATTATCTCGGCTCTCCTTATCCATTAACGAATCATTAATATAGTATTTATTTGTAAAAATATCCTTTGCATTTTGCCCATTATTAGTTATTTGATTGAGTTCTGATATTATTTCATCTCTTACCTCTTGGGCTTTATTTAATGCTTTTTCTTTTGTAACTATCTCGCCTGTTGCGGTGTTCTTTACTTGTCCACCTTCACTTATTTCTTTATTGAACGCTTCAATAGATTCATTGAGCGAGATTATTTCATCTAATTTTTCGTTTATTTGTCTTGCAAGTTTCATTCGATTTTTATTTGTCCATTAATATTTGATTATGTATAAAGTATAATATATATAAAACAAAAAGTCAAGCATAAATTATTATTTATTTAAATGTATAAAAAATTTAATTCAATTAGGGTAGTATCCTGTTGGATCAAAGTTCGGGAACAACGCTATTATATTTGAGTCTATGAAGCTCGCAAAGGCTCTTATTTCGATTTCCCCACTCTTGGCTCTATTGTCTATCCAACTCACTTCATCTATCGTTTGCTCGCCCATAAGGTCTGTAAACGACTCGCTAATGTGGTGCTGAAGGTAATTAACGCTATTATCTTTGTCTGACATAAATACAATTATGGCACAATTTTAAATTAGGGTCAAGCAAAAAAGTTTAAACTATAAAAAATTTAATAAAATTAAGTTATACTTGTTTAATCCTTCTTAATCATCGGAAAACCCCATTTATTTCGCAAAATTTTATTTGGAGTTTTCGTGCTTATTTCATCATTTTTATTTTGAAGTTTCGGGGCAGTATTTGACTTATTATTATTTGCAATTATTTGCTTTATTTCCCGCCCAATTTGATAAAATATTTTTTTCATTTATTTTTGCTTTCTACTTTACATAATTATTTGTATAATATTATTTCGTATATTATTTATTTCAATTTTTTTTGTTCAAGTTTGCTTTTTTTTCTACTCGACATTATTTATAATAAATTAAATGGATACATATTTTTATATATTTAAGTCGCGTACCACTATGACCCACTTTAACCCATTTCTCTCCACTTGTCGTAATCCCTTTATTTATAATACTTTATACAATTTTTAATATAATAAGTTGAGTATTTTACTCTATGTATTTGCTTATGCTTTATTAATGGGGGTGGATATATTAATTGTATTGTAAATTGATTAGAAATTATTTAGAACTATCGGGATTCATAAGCTTGGTGAATTCCTTCATGGTTATTGTATTGTCTTGCTTGATAGGGTTATTTGTACTCTGCCTAATCATGCCTTCTATGATAGAATAACCTTCGGTTCGCCCCGAATCTGAAAGCCCCGATAAAGTGTCTTCTTGCCTCTCATCTGCCCTCAAATTCGCAAGGTCTTTAATAGCTTTAAAATTATTAGTGTTTTGTATCATTATTTAACTCCTTCTGATTCCATTTGTTTCATCAATTTTTTAATAAAGTTTTTATCTCTCGTTGAGAACATTCCATACTCTACCCAAAATTCGGCTCTGTCTCCTCTTCTTACAAGCAAAAAATCAGTCGCATCATGGGACATATCCTTTATTAATGCTTGCTTATATTGTCTGACTCCTTGTGGGTATCTCAATGACGAATGTAATCCATCGTAGGTTGTAAGGGAAGAAATGTGCTTATATAAAATGTCATCTCCATCTTGCTCATTGACATTTGTTATCATAGAAGGAGTGACTAAGCAACTTGTGGAAAAAATTATGAAAAATAAAACCACAAATATTTTAATCGAATTAACGAACTTAGCCATCCTTGAATGATGATTAAGAAATTCTTAAAGAACCTCTAAAGCACTCAAAGTTTTTGAGTCATCCTCTTCCAACTCAAACCCCAAATCTTCAACAAGACGAGCAATATCTGAACAACGCAAGCCATCATCCCTAGAAACCTTGAGGTCAGCAATGTGCTTGATGGTAGGATTGTATCCTTCCATGTGTTTGTTCTCGATGTAGTTTCGGATGGCGAGATGAGTCAATTCTTCATCCGTATCATCGCACTCGCATACATCGTCACAACAATCTGTAACATCTGCAAGCAAATCTTCATCCGCTTCCTTGTTTGATCCGTAGATGGGCTTATTTGCCTCATAAACAGGTTTACTAAGCTCGATCTTGGTATCCGTAATATCAGAAACCACTTTGTATTTGCACACACGCAACTTCTGAAAATCACAATCCGTTGGAACTGAAACCGCATCTTCGGGATCAAATTCAACGACAAGCAATCTTCCATCACTTCCCGACCAATCACTTGCATAGTCGTAAGACCCGACATGAAGTCCAAAGGAACAATGCCTGTCCTTGTTATCGTCAACAGAATTACGAGCGACCTCGATAGTTTCTCCAACCTTGTTGAGAATCTGATGTCTTGCGTTCGTTTCTCCTTGAAGAACAATAGTGTCAGCATTACCTGTTGTTGACCAATAATCTCCTTGAACACCTTTGTATCCAAGAACCTTGCCTTCGGGGGTAGTCGGAAGAGACTTGTAGCTCAAGAATGAGTACAACTCATTAACCGAATTAGCAGAAGGATTGGCTTGCAACCTTGCGATAAAATTTGTCAGAGGAGCAGAATCTTTCATGCCCGAACGAAGCATATCTAGCAATTTGTCAACGACAACTCCATGCAGACGATTACCCTTGTAGTAAACAACTTCGTCACGAACCTCGATGTCTCCTTGGACAAAATTCTCTACTGCCCTACGGACATCGACATATTGTTCCAAGTTATCGTATTCACCATCGAACAATGCTTGCCTCAATGGTTTGAAGTTTGCGTTATCCTTTCTTACGGAGTAAGGCTTGCCTTCCCAAAAGATAGTGATTGAATCTTCGCTAATTGTATAAGGTACTTTATTCATATTTTTTTTTGTTTATGTTTCTTAATTTTTACTATATATAATATTACAACTTTTTTGCCTCAATGTCAAGCATTATTTTTAAAATCAAAGGCGGGGGTCAGTTTCCGTTCCCCCTACCTTATCACACATAGAAATGTATTGAATTATGTTATTGTCAAAGTCAAGTTCACGCAAGTTTTGCCATCCGTAAACTTCACAGGAAATATTATGCAATAAAGGGTATTTGTTGACTACCGCCTTTGCAAGTGCTTCAAAAGTTCTCCAATCATAAGACTTGGGAAAATTCTGATCGAACCATTCTTTGTCCTCTTTCTCGACTAATTGCTTGAGTCTGAAAAGAGTATTCAAGACAACATCATCCTTTTGGGATATTTCAAGAGTATCTACGATTTGAGTAATCGGGTGAGATTCATCGAAGTTATTCCGAATAGCTTTTGCCATTATCTTATTCGCCAACAAGTTTTCAATCTTCTTGACCGAAGCCATAACTTGATGGTTTTCTTTATAAGATATACTTTTCTCTCCCATAAGCAACATTTTCTTGTTGTTAGTTAGATGCCTCTTTGCAAGCAAAACTCTATATTCATCCCAATGAATCCATTTGGATTTATCAAGCCCATCGACATCCTTCTTGCGAATTCCATGTAACTTCGTAATTTTTTCTTTGCAATTAATGCCCTTGAGCATACCTTCGATCATTTTGTAGGAGTTGGAAAGTCCATCAAGATCATAAGATACATCAACAGGTTTATAATTAGAAATCGCAACATAAACTAATTTGTCGTCACCCTTGAGAGAAGACTCAAGAGTGTCAACTTCGTCTCCATTGAGCCAATGATCCCTTTGTCTCCAAACTCTTTCAGTAGCGAACTCAAATGTGGGAACGCTCGCACGACTCTCGCCACTTGTGCGAGTTCCTACTTGCAGTTTAGCTTTCGGAGTGTCAGAGGTATTGTAAATTTTTTGTTTTGAAATTAAGTCAAATCTCCAACCATCCTTGTCTTTCCAAACATGATCGTCAGCTTCAGCAGACATTGGATGTACACAAAATATATCTTCAATATCTTCATTCTGATTGAATAGGGTTCTTGCTCGTAGAGCATTACCATGCCCCGAAGCAAGGTCTTGCACTAGAAGCATCGAGCCTTTATGAGCCATCACCCTGTTGGTTTTCCTAGAGGCAACCTTGTATCCATCCGTAGCATCGGAATCAGATGTTTTAGTAAACTCTGTAATAATCAAACCTTCGTGCATATTGTAAGGACGATCAAACGATGGTGAGGAAATCTTCATATTCTTCCATGAGAAAGAACTTCTAAACAAATTTTGTAAAGTATAAGGCAAGGCATTTAAGACTTGAGCATACTTAGTCTTTGCATCCCATAGGCAATCCGCATTGGATAGTTTTTCCTTTGCAATTTCCTCGATGTCATTTTTAACTGAACGCAATTTTTTAATCAATGCGAGTTGAGTAGGTTTGTTGTACTCCAAGGATTCTCGACTATGATGTAATTTTAGCTCACCAATATCGAAACGAATATACATATTGTCTTGGCTTGCAATTTCTTTAAGGTCTTGAGCTTCTTGCTCATCACTAATCAGTCCCTTGAAATTGATTGAGTCAGCATTAATTGGATAATGCACACGACCCATAAAGGCATGAGAGTTTGAAACTCTACCATAATGCCCATACCTTGAGTTATTTTCGCTATCAATGATGAACCAATCTTTCGCATTGGATTGCATAACAATTTCATACGATTTAGGTTTGTCATCTTGCAAGCCCTTAAATGTGGGCATTTCTGATTTATCAAAAAATTGAAAGAAATTAAATACAACTTCTCTGAACTTATTAATATCTGAATCTGCAACAGGAACTTCAATCTGCAAGCCTGTTGGTTCATTAGAGGGTTCTCTGTGCATCTCTACGATGTTTGTATCATCCTCTTCATTTACAAAAATATTGTATGAAATTTTCTCTCCACCATGAAAAGATACGCAAGTAAAATTGCTACCATAAGATAGAGGAGCAAACTTTCCGATACCAAATGCACCGATATAGTTATTGGAATCTCTCTTTGTAGACTTGCCGTATTTTGAATACAGACCGAATACATCTTCCTTACTTAGTCCACCGCCAAAGTCACGAACGCAAAAGTTTGGGTTCATATTGGTTGGAAGAGTAACTACAATATTTTTTGAGGCATTTGCCTCAAGGTTTGCGTCTAGTGCATTGGCACTAATTTCTCTTACAACCGCAAGGGATGGATTGGAATAGTTGTTTCTCAAAAGAGAAGCAACATACCTCATGTCCTCTGCATCAATAGAGCATTTTACTGAATCGAAATCATGCGACTGCACGACTCGCTTGGATTTTTCTTGTGTGATTATCATATTCTATGTGTGTGTTAAATTTGATTATGTTATAAGTATGACAGACAAATCAGAGAATGTCAACACTTTTTTTATCCTCGCCTAGCTTCTTGTGCTTTTCGCACTTTTTGAGTCACCATGACATTAGGTTGGTCAATGTGTGCGACCAAAGGTTTTGCTCCTGTGTGCGAGGTTTTCTTGCATATTCTGTGCAGTTTAGCGTAGCTCTTATCTGTGATACCTGTTTCTCTTGCTTTCTTACTCATTATATTTTTCTATGTATTTTAGTTTGTTTCAGTTAATAAAAATTTTGTTTCTAATAGGCAGTTGATTTGATGAATATATTTTTCCTCATTCTCTTGAGAGTCTATGGAATAGTTTTCAATCTCTTCAATTTTCTTGTTAATTAAATTGATAACAAGGTTATTTCTAACTTGATAAAATTTTTCTTTCAATTCGTTCATTCTTCTTCTTCTGTTCCAAGTATAATTAATAAAAATAAAACTACCAATAAAAATCCTGTGAATACATTTATTGAATAAATTAGTTGACTAAGGTTTGTTGTCATGCTTCCCATAAGAAAATCTCGTTGCCTTTTAATTTTCGACTATATCTATTTAAAGGAAATTCCACCATCTTGTCAAGCAAATTCTGCAAACTTGCATCCTTAAAGGTCAAGATAACTTCATCAATAGTTTTATCAATTATCTGCAAGGAATATTCTTCTGTATGTGGTGCAATATACAAGTTCATGCTACCATTAAGTTTACACCTCTATTTAAAGGTAAAATTCTTTCAATTAACAAATCAACTACCGCCCAAGATATATCTAGCATTTCTTGGCACTCTCTACGATCTCCACCATATTGAGATTGATTTGCTGAAAAGTGAACTTGGTATCCTTCATCGTCTCTAGCAACACTTGGATCATAGTGCATTACATAATTTCCTTGAGCATCACGCTTGTATTCTCCATGCTGATGATTGCTTGTAATGTATGCAATAGCATTAGACGAAGTCAATTTCCTGTTGCCATTAGAATATTTTTTATCAATACCATATTTTAAGAAGTCGATCTCCGCACAAGGGAAATCTTTTTTTAAACTATGTAGACGAACGCATACTCCAATACCTCTATGGTTGCCTTGTCGCTCCTCTAGGAAGTGATAGAAGCCTGTCTTGGTTGTGTAAGACGCAGTCTGTATCTCACCCTCAAGCTTACTGCTAATTTTATTTCGTTTAATAAAAATATCTTCGGGCTTGTAGTCATGCCAATGGATTTGTTTACTTTGCCAATAATTCATTTGTCTAATTTGTTGTGAGCATACTTGTTTGCGTTTGCTCTAATTAATGTTTTCTTACCAATTTTTCTTTTCTTATTGTGAATACTATATTTTTTTTCTAACTTCTTCATAACTGCTTTGTAACCGCAAAGCTCAAAGACCTTGAAATTGTTATAACGAAGATCATTACAAGTCAATTCTTCTCGTTCCATAATATAATAATGACAGATTAATTAATTAATGTCAAGTCAAAAAACGAATTCATCATAAACAAGCAGAGGCTTGTTTGGATTGTTCATTGGCTTGATTGTCCCTAGTGTATTGTATTCAAAAAATTCAATAGCTTCCTCTTCTGTCATGCCATCTTCATCGACAAATGCCTTGACGATCTTAGTAGCAGAATATACAAGCTTACCATCCATATCCATACCTATGATCGCCCGATTGAATGTAGAGCGAGGCTCAAGCACAATCGCATCGGGATTAATCTCTGCGACTTGCTCAATCCAATATTCTTCTATTGAGAATTCCATAAAATTTTCCTTTCAATTAACTTTCGAGGCAGTAACTCCAATAGCGAGAATTCCTTCTGCCTTGGACTTTATTCCAATAAATTTCTCTTGCAACATTCGGAGCAACACCAAATTTCTCACAACGAGCGAGCCATTCATTTTCCATCTCTTGATAAGACTCTAGGGTATTTGCGTGACCTTTCTTGAGGTCATGCCCCATGAATCGAAGCAAGTGAACATCTAGGCAACAAAGTTGCGATTCAATCGGATAGCTCAAAGAAAGAGCGTAAGTTGTCTTTGCGTTACCTAGACCATAAATAGTACCAATAAGACGATTTCTGCACTCTTGCCAAGTCTCATCATCTTGCTTCTTGAACTGATCGGGGTTTTCTCTGAACTTGGTTGCCAAGTCCCAAAGTCCACGCTCTCTACGCTCATACAAGCCGACTTTTGCGTCTACGATAAGTTCCTTGAGCTTGTCCTTAGAGATAGTCCAAGACAGATCACGCATGGCACACTCGTAGCCTCGCACATTGCTTTCCCAAGTTGTATGAACACTCATAATGGCAAACACCCAACGAGCAAACATTTCCGAATCGTCTTTAGGAACAAGCGATTCCCAATACTCTTCACCTTCCTTAACTAAGCGAAGGGTGAGATTGTTGAAGAAACTATCAACTTTTTTTAATTGATTAGTCTTACGAACCGCACTTGCTCGCTCGATTGTTTCCTTGAATGGAAACAACATCTGCTCAAACAAACTTGAGGTAGTTAGACCAATATTTTTTTCTGTAATCATTTCTGTAATCATCATTCTATAAGTATGTAGGATTTTTGTGTTGATGTCAACACTTTTTTTTAATTAACGAACAATTTGCCATTGCATTGAGGGCAATAGTACCTTGCTCGCTTGCGGATTCTATGTCTCTGATACCTTACTCCACAACATTCTTGATCGTATTTATAGTGAGTTTCGGGTTTAATTAAATTTGCTTTACTGCAAGCTTTTGGAGTTGCCCCAACCTTTATCGCCCAATCTTTCCATATCTTGCCATGTCCTCTGAATTTGTCATTGATCCACGCAAGTGCATGAGCAATTTCATGCAGTATAGTATCCTCAACTTCGGGTTCTCCATTAAGTTGAACATACCATTTGGAGAGCGTGATTTTTTTATCGTAATAATGGCATCGCCCAAGGGTACTTTTGCAGTCCTCGAAAGCGAAATGCCAAGATTTGTCGAATAGGTTATACTCGTCCATGTGGAGCGAGGCTAGTGTTTCTGCATCATTTAATGTCATGCTATAACACTAGACGAGAAACAGAATTATGTCAAGCAAATTCTTTCCAAACCTCGTCAAATCCGACTAATGCTTCGGTATTTCCACCAATGTAATCTCCATCGAATCCATTTGGCGATAGACTTCCAACAATCAACGCTCCTCTCGATTGAATTTCTTTTACTTTACCTATTTGCTCAATATCACATTTGAATCCAACATAGTCACCCACATTGACTTCAAAGGTTTCTTCCCATTTATTTGTTATTTTCATTATTATCTCCAAATAAGTTATTCCATTCTTCTTCAATTTCAAGATCAGAAATATTATCTAGTCCTTCGTAGCCGTCAACGAGCAAATTAATTATATCTGCCACATTCATATTCATCGCCTCTTGCTCCGCAAGATCATAACGCATATCATCAATAGATGGATTTTCTCTTTTGAATTTTTTATTCATAATCATTCCAATCTCTTTCGTTTCCTAGTTCGATTATAGATTCGTGTTCTGTTTCTAATTTAATAAATTTTTTGTATAAATTATCTATTTTGTTTTTTAAGTAAGCAATATATTTCCATTCATCGGATTCTCTTAGCTCCATGAACTCCAACTCTGCTTCTAGGTCTTTTATTTCAAGACGAGTCTCTCTAAGTTCAAGATAGACTTCCTCTTCTTTTTTTAAACCATCTAATGCTTTTTTATTCATCTGTATCTTCAGCGGTTGCTACAATTAAAAGTTTGACATCTTTTCCCTCTCCTGTCAAGCCTAAAGTTTTTACAACCTCTCCGAATATCCTTCCATCAGAAGGTTCAATGCTGATCCACGCACAATTCTGTTCACCATCATCGGTTGTGTAAACATCCCATTCAAATTCTTGTAATCTAGCTTTTTGATATTTAGTTAGTTTCATCCCAATTTTCCTTTACTCTATCTGCAATAAAATCACATAACCACATTCCGAAATCTCTTAAATCGTAAGCAAGTCTTGCGGTATTATTTTGGTGAACCCAAAATGCCCCACTCTCGCAAACAATTTCATATCTATCTTTAATAATATCTAATTCTTCTGTTGACAAATCATCGCAACAATTATCTAGTAAGTGGTCGAGAATTTGATGTAATCTATTTGTATCTTCATTATTTGATTCAAAATTCATTAAAGTTTTCTTTTGTGGGCAGTAATATTTCTTCAATAAGTTTGCTAGTTTCCTCATTAAAAAGTTTTGTTAAATCATCAACAATTAAATTTTTTATTCTAGGAGTCGTGCGAAACAACCCTAGTCTTTCTTGTTCGTCAAGAATAAGTTTTATTTTATCTTTCATTTTAATTTATTAATTTCTACATTCAAATGATGCCATTCGTTTTTATCTACAAAATCTTTTGATATAGTTAGAGTTATGCTTTTATTGCCATCTGTAAAGGCTTCATCAATCAATCTAGGAATCTCTCTTGAGTGCCAACCGCCAAAGATTAAACCTTCGTGCAATTTTTTACTCAATTCAATTTCGGGATCAAATTTCTTAGGATTACTTCCTTCAAAAAAATCTTCAATTATATTACTCATAGTCTCTGAACGCTATTGCGTATGGAAATCGTGGAACTCCATCGGGAGTTAATTCAAAGAATTTAATAGTGGCTTGTTTACCGATATATTCTTCTCTATTGTTAAGAATCTCTGCCAAATAATCGAAGTTACCCTTGATATTTGAATTAAAATTTTGTTTAGTTTTATTGCAATAGCAAACGAGATGTTTTGCCGTACCTGTCCTGTTGCCATTACCTTCTTCAATGTCAACGACTTTGTACTCCGCATCCATGAAATCTTTACGCTTGAGTAACTTTGCACTACGCTTAGATTTTTCATAGGCAGAATTTATGCGTATCATCTGACCTTCATAGCCATCCTCTACATATTGTTTGTAATGTTCATCGAGATCATCGAAGCTGAAAGCAACAGATGTTTTTACTATCTTTACATGATCGTCAGATTCTATTTCTATTCCAAAAAATCTTTCGGAGAATAAGCTATCATTCTCAAAATGTAATTTACCTCTAGGTATATCATAGATATGATACTGCACCAAAGATTCAGATTCTACCATAGCATTAGCATACTTGTCAAGTTTTTTCTGAAAAGAATTGTCTGTATCTGATTTGGAGCGAGTGGGAGTTTGCTTTCTCACTAATGAAACTATTTTATTGAAATCATGTTTCAATTCGTGATTGTACAATTCACCATCAAGCACTAGAGAGTCGTCTGCATCAAAATGTTTTTCAACAGATTTAATAATATGAGGAATAGAATCAATAGTTCTACCATTACGAGTTCTTGCTACAACTTCATCACCCTCTTTGCGTACAATGCAACGAATACCATCTAGCTTTGGTTGGCAATAAACCATACCTTCATCCGCAAAAACGCTTTCGATTGAGCTTTTCCTGTCATCATAGGATTGTGCAAGCATTGGATCAAAATATTGACGAGACTCAGCTTCTTTTGGGGTAAGTGCATATCCCTCTTTGAGTTTCTTTTCCCACTTAGCCTTTGCCTCAAGACGAGCTTGTTCCTCATCGGTTGTGGCATTGCTCCTACCTACATTTTTACCGAATGTAGTTGTGGGTTTGTCTTGAGTCAACTTCATTCCTACCAATCCCTTGATCGCATAGAAAGAGTTGCCGTCTATGTTCATAGTCCACTCCCTCAGTCTATCAGCGGAGTCTATCTTGTATAGTGTTTCTAATTTCATCATTCCTTAATATTGACAGAAAACCTACGATCTGTCAAGCTTTTTTATTCTTCTTATTGAACTTTTAATCTAATCAAAAATTTTTTTCATTTATTGCAAGCGTACAAAGAGTCTTTTGTATCAATATTTATATTCTTGGTAGCTTTTTCAATTTTCTTTCTGCACTCAACATTTGATTTGTACATCTCTTGTTGCCGTCTAAGTTCGTTGCTTGCTCCTTTCAGAGTAGTGATGGCTTTATTTTCAGTCATTCTGCCATCAAGAACCATGTTGACGCAAATTGTCACTTCTCTTGCATTGATTCGATAAGGAAAGTTTCTACAAAGGAACTTATAAAATTTACCACTTATTTTGCCATGCTTTAGTTGCCTGTGCAAGAATTTTCTGTAATTGCAATTTTTTATATTATGTAAAGTTTTCATTTATTGTTTTCCCCAAAATCCGCAAACACATGGCTTGTTGTCTTTTTGGTTCGCTCCTTCTTGATAACCTTTGTCGTATGCTTCAGTTTTTGTTTTAAGTAAAATTTTTTCAACTTTCTCGAAAAGGAATTCTTGTGCATCTGCCCAACCCTTTTCGTAACCTTCTTCATATTTGATTTCTTCTTCGTTTGCCATCATACTATTCCCCATTCAGCTTTGCATTTATCCCTCTCTTCTTGAGTCATCGCTTCCCATTCTGCTTCCCATTGTTTTTGACCTTCGGCTAAAGTATCTTCACCAAAATCTTCAACTGATCTCCCTTCGGGCATAAGCGATTGAATGGCTTCCAAAACCTTTTTACCAACAACATCATGGACTGCACCATGCTTATCGCCAAACTTATAAGTCCACATATCTTTGTCGCTACCATATCCAAATTGTATTTCGATATAGCAATCATCAACCATATCTTCTCTATCTGTAACAGGACACTTCATTGATTAATTTTTTCTTGTAAATTTTCGTATGCTTCCTCTTGAGGGTCAGTATAACCTTCGATATTACTATTTGATAAAGTTTTATTGTGAACTAGCTCTTCAAAAACATTCCATGCTTTTTCATAGCGAGTATCATGGAGTTGCTTTATTCCAATTAACATATTCAACAACTGATCTTCTGTATGCTTCCTTGGTGAATCACCAATAGCATATATAATTGTGTCTATGTCCTCGCCCACTTTGTCGAGATTCAT
>Ga0163109_10003066_pt1 | contig 12815 bp, 12 predicted proteins | sample CRUFie1St13metaG_FD_108704 | JGI IMG/M metagenome (GOLD analysis project Ga0163109, IMG submission 108704) | Marine microbial communities from the Costa Rica Dome - CRUD Field 142mm St13 metaG | ecosystem: Environmental > Aquatic > Marine > Oceanic > Photic zone | place: Costa Rica: the Eastern... | reverse complement strand
AGTTGGCCCGCGGCGACGTCATAGCCTTTATGGATGGTGATTTACAAAATGATCCAGCCGATATTCCTGGTATGGTTCAAAAGCTAGAGGCAGATAAGCTGGATCTACTTTGCGGTTGGCGCAAAAATCGTCAAGACAGTTTGGACCGTACGTTACCCTCAAGGATTGCGAATTGGCTAATCGGGCGGGTCACCGGTGTAGCTCTTCATGATTATGGATGCAGCCTGAAAGTCGGCCGTCGTGACATTCTTGAAGGCCTAGATCTGAGAGGAGAAATGCATAGATTTATCCCCTTGTGGGTGGCAAATCTGACGCATCCTAGCCGAATCGCTGAGATTACTGTCAACCATCGGGCTCGCTCTTCAGGGGTCTCCAAGTACGGAATTTCTCGCACCCCAAGAGTCATACTTGATCTTTTGGCTGCATGGTTTTTCCTTAGATTCAAAGAGCGTCCCGGACATTTTTTTGGAGTCGCCGGTCTGATCACTGGGTCGCTCGGTGGGTCAGTACTTACCTATCTCTTTATCCTAAAATTATTGGGAGGAGATATCGCGAACCGCCCACTACTCATAACAGGTGTCTTGCTCGCGTTGGTCGGACTTCAACTGATCACCACGGGACTCATCGCGGAGATGCTGACACGATTACGGAGTCGCAGGCAGCCGTTACTCACAAAAAAAATCGATACGATGGTTTGGATGAAAGGATCTAATGACCGCGCTGAGTAAACCTGACTGGCGTTTATTTCTTTGTCTCGTCTTGCTGGGCTTAATCGGTACCTCGGGTCCCTTATTCGACCTCGATGAAGGTGCTTTTTTAGAGGCGACCCGCGAGATGTTAGATGGTGGTCATTGGGCGTCGACCACACTAGATGGGGAGCCCCGTTACGATAAGCCAATCCTGTCTTACTGGCTTCAGGCAATCTCCCTGACTCTTTTCGGATGGCTCAGCCCAGCGATTCCCACGGAAATAATCGGGAGACTTCCATCGGTTGTCGCGGGTGCGCTTTGGGCAGTAGTTTTAGGCCGTTTTAGCGCAGATGTTACCAAGAAAACTGGGCTTGGAGTATTCGTTGCCCTCGCTGTGGCGACCACCCTTGGCACTTCGATAATCTCGCGCGCTGCGACCGCTGATGCAATATTGAACCTATGGCTTGCTCTTCTTTTCACGGACATCGCACGCTATATCCTTAACCCAAGCGATTCACTACGCCTCAAAGTATTTTTATGGTTGGGTTTGGGAATCCTTACTAAGGGCCCGGTCGCGGTAATTATCCCCGCCTGTGCTTTCGGCTTCTGGGTATTATTGTCCAATCAGTGGTCTTTGTTCTGGAATGCAATCAAATCATGGGGAGGCTGGGCATTAATGGTTGCGCTCCTGACACCTTGGTTGATTGGCGTCTATGATGCCCAAGGTTATGCCTTTTTCGAAAACTTCATCCTTAAGCACAACGTGGAACGATTCTCTGGAAATCTCCATGGACATGGGGGCCATCCGCTATACTATTTAATGGTAATGCCATTAGTTTTGTTGCCGTACTGCGGGCTAGTGATAGCGGTTCTTCTACGAATCCGCGAATACTGGGGCTGTCCTATCAATCGATTTGCATTGATCTGGGTAGCCATTGTGGTGATCCTAGTGTCATCATCAGGGACTCAACTACCTCACTATATCTTATATTCGACCGGCCCATTATTCATGCTCTATGCCCGGATTTTGCCTACCCTAGTTTCTCGGCTTTGGGCGTTACCCGGTTTGTTTGTCCCTTTATCAGTGCTTGGGTTTGGTTTATTCCATCAACTTTTGCCGGAACCAAACCACCTTCGGGATCAGGAACAGCTCATAATGTTGTTTCAAGTAATAACCGAGTGGCGGATAGTATTGGTAGCAACAAGTCTAGGCTTGTTGCTTTTGAGCCTAATCGTATTGCTGCTTCCCGAGTGGCAGCTGGGTCAACGATTGATAACGCTCGGATGCGTCCAACTAGCCTGTATCGCATTCATTGTTCTTCCGATCATATCGGAAGCGAGGCAGCAGCCATTGAAAGACGCAGCATTGATGGCTAGAGAGGCGAACGCTGACGTGGTATCACAGGGCGTGCGTATGCCAAGTTTCTCGTTTTATCGCGGAGCGATTACAAGAGAGCAGGCGCCGACCAAAGGGCAGTGGGTTCTGATTTCAGCAACACTTTTTCAAGAGCTTAAGGCCCTAGATGCCGCCTTTAAGATCAAAGCATCTGGCCCAGGCTGGAGACTTATCGCGCCACATAAACCGTCTAAGATCTAGTCTTTTGATTCCAACTGCAGGCTCGCTGAATTGATGCAGTAACGAAGTCCGGTCGGCTTTGGTCCGTCATTGAAAACGTGGCCCAAGTGTGCGTCACATACGCTGCATGTAACTTCAGTTCTTGGCATAAAAAAAATAGACCGGTCGTCGTGCTCCTCAATTGCTGTGCCGGATATTGGTTGAAAGAAGCTCGGCCATCCAGTACCTGAGTCGAATTTGTGATCGGAGTCAAATAACGGGGTTCCGCAGCAGATACAGTGATATATAGCCGGTATCTTCAGATCATGGTAAGCATTTTCAAAAGGACGTTCCGTTCCCTTCTCGCGTGTGACACGGTACGACTCGTCAGATAGATCAGCTCTCCATTCCGCATCCGATTTTTTTACTTTATTTTGTGTGCGCATAACTTGAACTCTCCGCTGAAACCAATATCTTATCTGTGAGTTCAGCCACCCTCAACAGAGGTCTATATGCTACGAATAGGATTGTTCCTCTTAACCAACCTCGCGATTGTAATTGTTGCAAGCATCACACTCAGTCTGCTCGGCTTCGAAGGATATCTCGCAGCAAACGGTGTAGATTTGAACCTATCAGGCTTACTTTTGTTCTGTTTTGTTTTTGGTATGGCCGGGAGCGTCGTTAGCCTCCTTCTCTCCAAGACCATGGCGAAAATGGGAACAAGAACACAGGTCATAGTGCAGCCCCAAAATCCGGATGAGAAATGGCTCGTTAATACTGTCGCTGAGCTAGCTAACGACGCTAGGATTGGTATGCCGGAGGTTGGAATTTTCGAGAGCCCAACAAGCAATGCGTTTGCAACAGGCTGGAATCGGAATAACGCGCTGGTGGCGGTGAGTACTGGTCTTCTAAGGCGCTTTAGCAAGGATGAGGCGCGTGCTGTCATGGCACACGAGATTGGGCACGTGGCTAACGGTGATATGGTCACGCTGGCCCTGATTCAGGGAGTTGTGAACACTTTTGTGATGTTCTTCTCACGGGTCATTGGCCATACCATTGATCGGGCTGTGTTTAAAACTGAGCGCGGGCACGGACCTGCGTTCTACATAACCACGTTCATTACAGAGATTATCTTGGGTGTACTCGCCTCTATGATCGTGTTCTGGTTCTCACGCCAACGCGAATTTAAGGCCGATGCGGCTGGCGCACGATTGGCCGGGGGAGCCGCAATGATCGGTGCATTAGAACGACTCAGGGCTGAGCAAGGTGCGCCATCTGAGCTCCCTGATTCCATGATGGCTTTCGGGATCCGGACAGGTGGGAAATCTATGACACGTTTGTTCATGACGCATCCTCCTATTGAGGAGCGGATTGCAGCTCTCAGGGCGGGCCGCTAAATCAAAAATACTATCGCGCTATAGCGGCGAAACCACGCTCACAGTCCTCGATCAAATCATCGACTGATTCGAGCCCGACAGCGATGCGAATCATGTTCTCAGAGATTCCCATTAATTTACGATCAGCATCGTCCAGTCGGCCATGTGTGCTGGTTGCTGGATGACAGATCGTGGTCTTGACGTCGCCGAGATTCGCGGTCAATGACATCAGGCATGTGGCATTTAAAAATTTCCACGCATCCTCTCGCCCGCCGTCCTTCAATAAGAAACTCAATACACCGCCACCAGATTTCATCTGACGATCAATTAGTCGCCTCTGTGGGTGTGATGGAAGACCAGCATAATTAACATGCTCAATTTGTGGCTGTTGCAAAAGCCAAGCGGCGAGCTGATGCGCTTTCTCGCTGTGTGCCTTCATTCTAATATTCAAAGTCTCAAGACCTTTCAGGAATATCCAAGCGTTAAAGGCACTCATGGTCACGCCACCCGATCGAATGAACGAGGTCACTGGTTCAACCAAATCAGTAGAACCAAGAATTGCACCACCGAGTACACGGCCTTGTCCATCAAGATATTTGGTCGCGGAATGGATAACCAAATCCGCACCCATTAATAACGGTGTCTGAAGTACCGGGGTCATAAAGCAGTTGTCTACAACGAATAAGCAGTCATGGGCACGACAAATCGCCCCCAACGCTTCAATATCAACAATTTCAATGGTTGGATTCGATGGTGTTTCGCAATACGCTAGTTTAGCAGGTCGAGACAGTGCTCGCTCCCACGCAAAAATATCGGTAGGCGGTAAGAGTTCTACTTCTAGCCCATACTTCACAAAGAAATTTTTAACCAGAGTCAATGTCGCACCAAATACGCCAGTGGAAATGAGGACACGATCTCCTGCTTGGCAGTGAGCCATCAACATCGACTGTATTGCGCCCATGCCCGATGCGGTCGCCTCGCAGGCTTCTGCCTGCTCCATAACCGCCAATCTCCTACAGAATCCATCCACCGTTGGATTGTCAACCCGCCCGTAGATCGAGAGGCCAGAGTTGTTCATAAAGGCATCAGCCATAGTAGAGGCGTCAGGGAACACAAAGCTTGAGGTTGTAAAGATGGGCTCTGAGTGCTCACGCTCTGGCGTCCGATCCAAACCAATGCGCATTGCTTGCGTCTCTCTCGATAATTTGGGGAGTATTGATTTCAATCGTTTATCACGATCCATCATGACGCGTCTGCCCGGAGGTCTAAGCACGCATCTTCAGAATCAGCAAGTGTTCCCTGTTTGGCCTCGTCGTTACGCTTTCGAGCCAGTGCTTCGAGATACGCATCATCAACTTCTTTGGTGATATAGCAAGCCGAGAACACCGAATCTTCAAATGAACGTAAATCGGGATTCAGTTCACGCACCGCGTCCACCAGATCATCAAGTTCTTGATAAATGAGTCCGTCGGCACCGATAAGTTGATTAATTTCTTGGGCACTGCGGCCATGAGCAATTAATTCACTGGCGGCCGGCATATCGATCCCGTAAACGTTCGGCGAAACCACGGCCGGCGCGGCTGAGGCAAAGTATACTTTCTTGGCGCCAGCGTCTCTTGCCATATCAACAATTTGATGGCAAGTGGTACCGCGCACGATGGAATCATCAACCAGTAAAACGTTGCGATCCTTGAATTCTTGAACTACCGGGTTAAGCTTTTGTCGCACTGACTTTTGGCGTTCGGTCTGTCCGGGCATAATAAAAGTCCTGCCAATGTACCGGTTTTTGATAAAACCCTCCCGGAACAACACACCAAGTTTTTGAGCGACCTCTAACGCACTTGTCCGGCTTGTATCTGGAATAGGGATCACGGCATCGATGTCATGATTTGGCATCTCGCGCAGTATCCTATCTGCAAGTTTTCTACCCATATTAATCCGCGCTTGATAAACAGACACCCCGTCAATCACAGAGTCAGGACGCGAAAGATAAACATATTCGAACAAACATGGATGCGCTTCTTGCTCGCCTGCACATAGCTTTCTGTGAAGGTGTCCTTCGTTATCAATGAAAACGGCTTCACCGGGCGCAAGATCACCTATCAATACAAAGCCGGCACAATCAAGAGCCACCGATTCACTCGAAATCATATACTCGACGCCCCGCTCAGTTTTGCGCTGACCGATACAAATCGGACGGATACCGCAGGGATCTCGGAATCCTAAAATACCATGACCATTGATCAGTGCTACGACCCCATAGGCACCACGGCAACGTCGATGAACACCCTCAACTGCAGAAAAAAAATCGTTGGGAATCGGGCGGAAGTTTCCACGTGCCTCAAGCTCATGCGCAAAAATATTAAGCAAAACTTCTGAATCACTATCTGTATTAATATGACGCATGTCGTCTTCATACAGTTCTTTCATAAGATCGGAGGTATTAGTTAGATTCCCGTTATGCGCAAGACTAATGCCGAACGGACTATTAACATAAAACGGTTGAGCCTCGGCAGACGAACTCGTACCTGCGGTCGGATATCGGACATGGCCGATCCCCATATTACCGGTTAAATATTGCATGTGGCGCATTCTAAAAACATCACGCACCAAGCCATTATCTTTCCTGAGATGAAACTTTCCATTAGCTGAAGTCACCATGCCTGCAGCATCTTGGCCACGGTGCTGTAGAACGTTAAGCGCGTCGAATAGCGCCTGATTGACGTTACCACGACCGAAAATACCAACCACTCCACACATGATCGACGTTCCTCTCGTCATTTAATTGGCGCTTTAAAGCCAGAGGCTGACAGTTGTTCTAGGGCCCATTGCGCAACCGTTTCAAAATGAACCGCCATAGTTGAGCGATTGTACCAAGTGTCGTTCACCAATGGTGTTAGATTTAACAATCCAATTACCACGGTCACAATCAATGCGCCTCGCGCAAAACCAAAAACCATTCCAAGCACACGATCCGTTGAGGAGAGGCCAGTCGCGTCAATCAATGCTCCTAAAAGAAAACCGAATGCTGCGCCAACCAGTAAAGTGCATAAAAACAAGGCGGTGAACGCAGCAATCGAGCGCATTAAGGAGTCAATAATTTGTGTTTCAAGCAATTGGTCCATGGGTCCGTGGAACTGACGCGCAATAACAAATGCGCCGATCCACGTAACGAGGCTCAAAGCCTCTTTCAAAAAACCGCGCCGAAGGCTCATTAGCGTCGAGACCGTTAGTATCACAATAATCACCCAGTCAAATGGCGCAAGCCCCCAGCCCGGTCCGACTTGCTCGGTCATAATTGACCGTGCTCTCTCACATCATATGACTTAATTTGAGCTTTCAGAGACAATTGAGTTTGGATTTTGCTCAATACTTTTTCGGCACTTGCTCTGTCAAGCAGCGGACCAATATAAACGCGCGTGAGCGTATCCTCGGACCTCAGATAGACCCGTCCGACCTCTAAGCTCTCGAGTTTCGCCCGCAGCGCCTGTGCGTTCTCACGATTTTTAAATGCACCAATCTGCAAAATGAAACTAGCCAGAGACTCATTACCAATTGGGGCACTCATCAAAGCATCTAGCTTTTCTTTACTCACACTTAGCGCTTCTTTATCGATCACTGGTGGAATAATAGGCTTAGTCGAGACTGCTGGCGGTTCAGGTAATCGCTCTAACCTTGGTCCCTCTTGTCGAACGGTCTCGAATTGTGGAGTTAACAACCAAGGAAGAACGAGAGCGGCTAGAGCGGCTATGGTCGCCGCACCAATCCACTGATGCTTTCGACGATGTGACGATGCAGTGGTTGCATGCGTCGGTTCAGTTGAAGAGGTCATGCCTTAGTGAGTCTGCTACCAGTATAAAAGACCCGATGACCAAAACTTGATCGTCGGGATTCAGTTCTGAGGGCAAGCCCTCCAAAGCGTCGTCAAGTGTAGCAAAACTCCGCCAACACGTCTGTGCAAAAAGTGAATACCAGCTGTCCTCCAACGATTCTACATTTCGGCCCCGATCACCACTGATTCCGACCAACACGATCCTTCGTGTAAAAGCTCTTAAAACTGGTAAAATTAAGTCCACATTTTTATCTGCCAACGCCCCAAATATTACGACCCTTCGATCTTCCGAGATCGATTGGGCTAATGTGTTCGTCACAAATTTACAAGCCGACGGATTATGCCCGACATCAAGTATCCAGGATCGACCTGAGGCCCTGTAGCGCGACATACGACCGAGTAAGGTCGCCCGGGATAGTGGCGCTTCAATTGCTTGGGTCAACGTATAACCGAGGCTTCCAAACGCGAGACATGCTAACCCCACGGCATCTCTTGGCAATTGCATACCCGAAAGATCGATCTGTTCTCCAGAGGAAAATATATTTAATTTGTGGTCTTCGACTGCAGTATCGAGCCAGACCAATTGAGCCTTCCTTTCCAGAGCCTCTGCCTCGAGTACAGTCCGAACATTCGTTGCTGCAGTCAAGGTGGGCCTAGACTTTCTCATCACACCGGCTTTTTCTCGCGCGATAGATTCGATATTGTCACCAAGAAATAGTTGGTGATCCAAGCCAATCGAGGTAATGATAGAAACGCTTGGATCAATGACGTTCACGGCGTCAAGACGGCCCCCAAGACCAATCTCCAAAATCCAAAGATCTAATTCTCTGCGCTCAAAAATCACAAAGGCTGCCAACGTTAGAAATTCAAAATAAGTGAGAAAAATGGAACCCCTGACGGACTCTACCCGCTCGAATGCCGCCACAAGTTCGTGGCCAGACGCCTTGACGCCGTTCACGCGAATGCGTTCTTGAATGGTATGGATATGGGGCGATGTGTATTGGCCATAAACTAAGCCTTGCGCTCTAGCTAATACACCGGCAGCCTCGACAGTTGAGCCTTTACCGTTAGTTCCAGCTACTGTGATGACTCGCTTCGGTGCGACCTGCGTGAGTGAATTCCAAACCTTCCCGACACGCTCAAGCCCTAATTCTATTTGGGATGGAGGTGCGAAAGATTCAATATAACGCTCCCACTCAGCCAGAGTATTCAATGATGCAAACGAGACAGCACGCGAGCGATGGTATCGCGCATATCGGTTCGGAGTACGATCATGTCTACGGTACCATGTTCGAGAAGAAATTCAGCCCTTTGAAATCCTGCAGGAAGTGTCTCTCGAACAGTTTGTTCGATCACCCGAGGACCGGCAAAACCGACTAGAGCCCTTGGTTCAGCAATATTTAAATCACCAAGCATCGCAAAGGAGGCCGATACGCCGCCAAACACCGGATCAGTAAGGACAGAAATATATGGTAGGCCCTGTTCACGCATCTTCTCGAGAACAGCTGATGTCCGCGCCATTTGCATCAAAGATAACAACGCTTCCTGCATGCGCGCACCGCCAGACGCCGAAAAACATACCAAAGGCACTCGCTTTTCAATACACAGCTCAGCAGCCCGAACGAACTTCTCGCCTACAACCGCTCCCATTGAACCACCCATGAATGCGAACTCAAATGCGACTGCAATTATCGGCTTCGCCTTTAGAGTCCCCTCCATAGCAAGAAGTGCATCATTTTCTCCGGTAGACTTCTGACCTTGCATGAGGCGGTCTTTATACTTTTTCTGATCCCGGAATTTCAAGTGATCCTCGGTAACTAACTCTTCGAATAACTCAATTTGAGATCCCTCATCCAAGAACTTACTCAGTCGAGCGCGCGCACCCAAACGACCATGGTGACCGCACTTCGGACAGACCGTGAGGTTGCGCTCAAGTTCTGGTTGGTACAACACAGCCTCGCAAGCTGCACATTTCGACCAAAGCCCGTCTGGCACATTGGCTTTTCGCTCCACGGCTCTAGAGCGGACGACGGTTGGAACTATTTTGTCAAGCCAGTTGCTCACACTGTCTCTCCCAGATTATCCATTGGTGTCTATCGCCTGACGCATAGGTTCTAAGATCGCTTTTAACGCGTTAGGAATCTTTTCAGGCTGATCAGCTAATGCCTCTACCTGACTTACGAGGACAGTACCAACAATACTCCCATCTGCTGTTGAGGAGACTGCTGCTGCATCTTGGGCGGTGCGAATCCCGAAGCCAACACAAATCGGTACCGAAACATGCTGCCGCATATGTGCAACGCGCTGTGACACGTCAGATATATCCAATTTCGATGATCCGGTAATTCCTTTCAGCGAAACGTAGTACAAATACCCCGACGTAGCTCTTCCGATGGCCCGTAAACGTTCGTCTGTTGTTGTTGGCGCTGCCAGATAGATAAGATCAAGCCCGTGCGTCTTGGCGGATTGAACTAGTGAGCCCTCTTCCTCTGGAGGCATGTCAACGATCAACAGACCATCAACACCAGCCCTCGCTGCAGCCTCACAGAAAATTATTTCGCCCATCGCAAGCAGGGGATTCAAATAACCCATCAAAACAATCGGAGTATCGTTATCATCTTTACGAAACTCAGAAACCACTTTTAAAACACCCGCAAGCGTCATGCCGCCATTTATTGCACGCTCGGCGCCGCGCTGGTTGACGGGACCGTCAGCAAATGGGTCCGAGAATGGCATACCTAGTTCAATTATGTCGGCGCCCGCTTCCACAATTGCATGCATCGCGGGGACTGTCACAGTTGACATTGGATCTCCAGCAACGATGTAAGGAATCAATGCCTTACGACCCGATATTTTCAACGCCTTCATCCGCTGCTGAATGCGGCTACTACTCATGTCAGCGAAATTCCTTCCATCCTAGCAACAGTGAATATGTCCTTGTCCCCTCGGCCAGACATATTACAAACGATCGTCTGATCTGGTTGCATAGAGGCTGCAAGTTTTTTCGTGTAAGCAAGCGCATGCGCGGTCTCAAGCGCAGGGATAATACCCTCTACTTGAGATATTTCGTGAAATGCCGCTAGCGCTTCTTCATCTGTTGCACCCACGTATTTGGCTCGACCAATATCTTTAAGATAAGCATGTTCAGGACCTACGCCAGGATAATCGAGACCAGCAGACACTGAGTGCGTATGGGCAATCTGACCGTCACTGTTATCCATCAGGTAGGTTTTCGCGCCATGCAATACGCCCGGACGACCCGAACAAAGGGGTGCGGCGTGCTCGTTGGTAGATAATCCACGACCTGCAGCCTCTACCCCATAAATGGCGACTTCGGTATCCCTGAGAAATGGATAAAATAATCCTATCGCATTGGATCCGCCACCAACACATGCGACGAGTGCATCGGGATATTTCCCGAAAATTTCCCTCGACTGCCACTTCACCTCACGGCCAACCACTGCGTTGAAATCTCTTACTAATTGGGGATACGGTGAAGGACCCGCCACTGTCCCGATGATATAAAAAGTATTATCGACGTTAGTTACCCAGTCTCGCATTGCTTCATTTAGTGCATCTTTCAGTGTACGTGATCCCGATTCAACCGGAACAACTTCGGCGCCTAATAGCTTCATCCGATACACATTAGGAGATTGCCGCTCGACATCGTCAGCGCCCATATAGACCACACACTCTAGTCCCAATCGCGCAGCAACAGTAGCGGACGCAACACCATGCTGTCCTGCTCCAGTTTCAGCGATTACACGCGGCTTTCCGGAATACTTCGCAAGTAGCGCCTGACCGATCGTGTTATTGACCTTATGGGCGCCCGTATGGTTCAAGTCCTCGCGTTTAAAGTAAATCTGCGCTCCACCAACGGTCTTTGACCAACGCTCTGCGTGATAAAGTGGTGAGGGCCGTCCGACGAAGTAGGCAAGATCAGCATCAAACTCACATTTAAAGCCTGGATCGTTTTTTAGCTTTTGATAATTCTGATCAAGCTCGTTTAAAGCAGCCATCAATGTCTCAGACACATAGCGGCCCCCATAATCACCGAAGTGACCGCCAGTATCCGGCTCATAATCGAGTGTTCTTAATTCCTGTTCTTTCAGTGCCATAGTTTTCTCAAAATTAGTTACGACATGCGCTAACAAAACGTCGCATTTTATCAGGATCCTTTCGTCCGAGCTCGGTTTCAATACCACCACTGACGTCAAGAGCCCAAGGTGCAACAGATTCGATCGCGTCCTTCGCATTTTCCGGGGTTAACCCACCGGCAAGTATGATTGTGCGGTCTGTCTTTGGGATCAACCCCCAGTCAAATCGTTCTCCGGTCCCGCCCGGTCGTCCCTTAACATAGGCATCCAGCAGAAAACCGGAGGCGTTTGGATAACGCTCCATTTCAGCCAGAATATTGCTATCAGGGCGGACCCGAAATGCCTTTATGTATGGTAAACCAACCGAATCACAGAATTCCGAACTTTCACTGCCATGGTACTGAACCAGATTGAGTCCCACATGGTGGAAAATCCCTCGAACTAGGGACGCTTCAGCGTCAACAAACAAGCCAACCCGGGTAATGAACGCAGGAATATTACGCGTTAATTCCAATACCTGCTCAGGCGTCACATACCGGGAGCTCGACTCATAGAATACGAACCCAAGTGCATCTGCACCGCTCTCGACAGCCTTGGCGACATCGTCGCTATGCGTTAACCCACAAAATTTTACTCGAGTCATAATACACACTCTAACGGATCTGTTCGCAAGATGTCTCTGGCGATCTGTGGAATTCGGACGGTATCTGGCAGATTATAGTCATCACAATAAGTCGGCCCAAGAAAATAAAGGCCATGTGACGGAGCTGTAACGCCACCTTTAGTACGATCCCTTGAAGCGAGAACATAATTGACCCAACTGATCGGTTGCTCTTTGGCCCCAATCGCCATCAACACGCCAACAATATTTCGCACCATGTGTTGCAAAAAACTGTTCGCCTCTACATGCACAGCGATCAACTGATCGTGATAATGCACACTCAAACGGGTCACCGATCGTACGGACATCTTCGCCCGGCACTGTGCAGACCGGAAGGCGTTAAAATCGTAAGTACCAATCAGAGACTGCGCAGCGACTGCCATCAACTGTGGATCCAACCTGTGGTGTGTAAGTGTTACCACATTTTTTAGTAGAGCGCTCCGCGACGACGAACATTTGATTAAGTAGACGTACTGCCGAGACAAGGCACCAAAACGCGCATGAAACGAAGGATCAACTTCTAATGCCCACGCTACCGAAATATCACCGGGTAGTTGTGAATTGACACCCATTACCCAGTTGTATGGATCCCGAATCGCCCATGT
>Ga0163109_10003065_pt1 | contig 12818 bp, 13 predicted proteins | sample CRUFie1St13metaG_FD_108704 | JGI IMG/M metagenome (GOLD analysis project Ga0163109, IMG submission 108704) | Marine microbial communities from the Costa Rica Dome - CRUD Field 142mm St13 metaG | ecosystem: Environmental > Aquatic > Marine > Oceanic > Photic zone | place: Costa Rica: the Eastern... | reverse complement strand
CAAAATTTAATTATTAAAGAAAATGTAAATAATGATAAAATGCTAAATACAAAAAATTTTTCATAAGTGGTTGACTCTAAAATACAAATATCTTCTTTTCTAGACCATGGATAATTATCAGGAAAAGAAATACCATCAGCGGCTATTTTATCAATTAAACATGGAAAATTATTATGTAATCTTTCAAGTCTTCTGTTTTTAAAAATAAATTGTTTAAAAATATTAACTTCAAAATCTAATTCTACTTTATTTGTTTTAAATATAAGTTCTGGGTCGTCATCGTAGTGTATAAATTTACAATATTGCTTACATATTTCCAAACAATAATCTTTTTTTTCTGAATTATGATGGATTAAAGCTGGAGTCATTGTACATTTTGTTAAAATTCTTTCTTCTAAAGTTCCATTTGGGTTGTGTTTCGGGAGAGGTCTTCCGATAATTTTCATAACAGATGGAAAATATTCTTGGTGTAAATCAACAATGTTTATTCTTTTATAATTTTTGTTCTTTCCAAAAAGTTTTTTATAATACGTTTCATCTTTTTCAATAATTTTTAACATATCTTCTTTTGTAATACTTAGCTTATTTGATAAAATCATTGAAACCATTAAAGCTTGTAATTCAGCAACCCACATGAGAGAACCAATGATTGGTCTACAAAATCCTATATAAAACAAAGTATTATCATTTATATCTATACATGATTTACACAAAGTTTTGTCTTTAAATTTAAAAATAGAATCATGGGTGTAACCTGTACAGTCAATAACAACATCTATTTCATGTTTTGTTTTATCATCAAACGTAAAAGTTTTACCAACACACTCCTTTATTTCACGTTTCGCTATTATATCTCCTTGATGAATTTTAATAATAGGTTCACAAGATTTAACTAGATATTTATGATAATAGGGTACTTTTGAATCAAATTCTTTAACATCATGTCCAGATATCCCAGTTGCTTGTATGTTTCTTTTATGTGTTTCTTTTGAATGAAAAGGATATTTTTCAAATCTTTGAATAGAACCAAATTCGTCAAGAGGTCTTTCAGCAATTACTCTTTTAAAGCACCACATACCTCTAGGTATACACCAAATAACTTTAGAAGATTGAGTATAGGAATCCATTGTCATATCTGCAGCAGTTTCTCCTCCGCCATAAATTAAAACTTTATCAGTTTTTTTACAATAAGGTTTATTAAATTTAATTTGTTGAGAATGTAATAATTTGCCATTGTAATCTGGATATTTTTTCTTAAAAATATTATTTTTTTTATTGTGTAATCCTGTACAAATAATTAAATTAGTACATTTATAAACATCTCCTGAATCCGTAGATATTTCATGTTGACCTTCAACTTTTATAACTTTTGTTATATTGACTCCGTAAATAATATTTTTTTCTATGTCAAAATTTTTAACATAATCTTTTAAATATGAATAGTACTCACTAGAATGAGGAAAATGTGGATAAGATTTTGGAAATGGGAAATCTGAAAAAAAACTTGCTCCAGCGGAACTTGACATTATTGTCTTTTTAGTAACAGTTGTTATATTTTCATCATCAGAATAAGCCCATATACCTCCTAAAACATTTCTTTTTTCTAAAACTGTATGTTCTATGTTGTTTTGTGATAAATATTTACTCATTAAAATTCCACTCAATCCTGCACCAATTATTATTGTACCATATTCCATTTATTATAGTAAACATTTTAATAATAAGTCATATACTTAGTATTAAAATGATTAAAATCTTCTTTAAAATACGTTATCTTCTTTAGCTAATAAATACATTCCAGCTGATTCACTAAAATTAATCTCAGAACTTTGGAAAAAATGACGTACAGGTCCTAAAGTCTTAGGATCTATTCTTTCGTAACACTTTCCATATTTATACATAATATCTTCTACATTTTTAAAAGCTTCGTTTACTGTTCCAGATATAATATTAACATGATTACATGCAGCTTTAGCAAGACCGTTAACCCATGGCCAGAAATGTCTGTTATGGTAGTCTTGTAACCCTATAAGATACAAAGGTTTATAAATATACTTCCTAGGAAGTTCTGGTATAACTACTGGGAGCATAGGTTTTTTATTGACATTCTCGTAGTGTATTAGGATCGAAGAAGCTTGCTGTTTATCAACAACATCAAAAAGAATAGCTAAGAAATTACCGGCAGTTTCTAGATATTCCATATCCGGATACATTTTTAAAAATTTACCGTTCCAAAATTTTTTATTGAAAATCTCACGATGAGCGTTATAATCTGAATAAGACATGACGTAAGGTTTTGAAAGGTTCCTATTTATTTCAGAAAAACATTGTAAAGATTTTAACATAAAAACATTTGAGAACAAAGAAGCTCCGTTAATGATAAATGTATCATGCCAGGTATCAAAATATTCACCGTGTAATAATTTATCACTTTTAACATTTTTCAAATTACTATTGTAAGCTTTAACACAAGAATCGTAAAATTTACGAAGTATTCTTAAATCATTTGTTTTCTTGTAAAGCAGATACGTCAAAACTATAAATTGAGAATTACTATCACTAGGTTCTTTGAAAGCTTTATCGTCTTCATATACTGCTACTTTATCACCTATATCTAGGCCAAATAAAAACCTTATACCATAATAATTATTACCTACCCTCAAAGGTATAAGACCATCTTTTCTTTGAAATTTTTGTAATGTGTCAAGAACTTTTTCAACTAATTTGTATTCACCTAAAGTTAAAAGACCCATACAACCAAAGAAAGCATCACGAGTCCAGAGGTCTCGATAATAGAATTCACCAGCACAAAGACCTATTTCTGGGTCCTGACATTGTTCAACTATAGTTTTTCTTGCTATTTCAAAACAATAACTTTTTTTATCTTGATCTTTGTTGTCAACTGGATTATAATATTTACTATAAGAATTATACGAGTAAACCATTTTTGCGACTACGAAAGACACAAATAAAGTACATACTTTCATTACATTCATTATTAGTATACAAGATTTTATTATTGCGTATTTCACATACATTAATAATAAATAATGTAATTAAGAATGAAACCTTATGAAATTTTGGAATTGTCTCCAAATAGTGATATACAAACAGTAGAAAGAAGATTTATGCACCTTTGTTCTATATTACAAAATAGTGGTGATTCTATGGGTAATTCCCTAGACAAATACAACGAATACGAAAAAGCTTACAAGAAAATATGTGAACAAAGGAATGTATGGGAAAATAGTTCTATGTTGAGTAACATGAAAAATAATATTTTTAAAAATAACACAAAGCTATCTAGGAGAGGAGATGATATTACTTTAGAAATGCCTTTTACTATAGAAGATATTTTTAATCAGAATATGAAAAAAATACAATATATGCGTAAAATGGAAGACCCTTACAATAAAATTAGAAAATGTCATATTTGCGAAGGTACTGGTAAACTAAAAGTTCCGTACCTTAATTCAAGTTGGGGTAAAAGTGATGAAGTCTGTAAGAACTGTGAAGGTTTTGGAGTTCTCGGTGGTATGGTTGAAATACAGTACACGACTGATATAGAAATACAAAAAGATTATAAAGACGGTCATGTGGTAAAACTAAAAGGTGAAGGGCATTGTATACTAAGCGGAGAACCTGGTGATTTGTACGTCAGATTAAAATTAATTGAAATGTCTCATTTCAAAAAAGAGAATTACAATATAATTTTTCACGCACCTATAGGTTTTAAACAAGCCATGATAGGTTCTCAGTATCGTTTTAAATATTTTGACAAGCTAATCCATAGTGTAAAAATTAAAACACCAATCAAAGAAGGGTATACTAAAAAATTAAAAGGATTAGGATTTACTAAACCTAATGGTTCGAGAGGAAAACTTATTTTAAGATTTTCAGTAATACTACCAGATCAATTAACGGATGAACAAAAGAATATTATTGGAACATATTTTTAAAATTTATTTTTTTGATTTTCTTTTTGATTTCTTTTTCTTCTTTACAACCTTACGTCTCTTTTTAACTTTCTTTGTTCTTTTAACTTTCTTTGTTCTTTTAACTTTCTTTGTTCTTTTAACTTTCTTTGTTCTTTTAACTTTCTTTGTTCTTTTCTTTTTTCCGAATTCTAAACTGAATGGAATAGGTGAAAAAGGACTTTCTTCTGAATCAAATCTACTAATAGGTGAAAGTGGGCTATCATCTCCAAAATCTAATGGAATAATAGGTGGACCAGCTCTTATACCGGTACGTCTTCTTCTAGATGAACCACTTGGACTCGAGCCTGGACTTAGGAATAGAGGGCTAGTGATATATTGCGGAGGACTACCTCCTTGACCTGGTGTGAGTGCATTTGCACTTCCTCTTGGGGGTGACCAAAACTCAGGTCCAGAACCAAACTTTCTTCTCCTCCTTTTTCTTTTAACTTTCTTCTTTTTCTTACTAGCAGCTTTTTTGCACTGAGCTTTCAACATTTTCTCAGATTTATAAACTCTCTTTTTACCACGTTTGACGGTTAAACGTACTTTTAATCGTTTACAAAGTTTCTTTAATTGTGAAGAAATTTTCTTTGTTTTTTTCTTTGTCTTTTTACCGAATCCTTTTTTTCTTTTTGCCGAGCCATCTAGTATTTCTCCTTCTTCAAGTTCATCACGTGTTCTTTTACGACTAGAAGAAGAAAGTTGAGGAATATTTTGAACTTTTTGTGGAATATTTTGAACTCTTGGTGTATTATTATTATTACACCAGCTTTCTTGTGTTGAAAAGCATTTTTCAGTGTCTTCCTGTTTTGGTAAAGGGTAATTTCTATTTGGTACTGTTGGATTCCCTTCTTGAATATTTCTCAGTCTCTTGAGTGTACCATAAGCTGTTTCAGCTATCGCAAAAAGAATTTCTGAAAAGGTATTATCTTGTCTTGTTCTATGGGCAAAAATTAAACCACTATTAGCGTCATATCCTGTGACCGAAAGATGATACCTCTGTGTATTAACTATGGGAAGGTTAACATTTTTTCTTCGCATAGCCATATGTATACGATTAGATACATGAGATTGATTCGGATGTGTTTGCAAAGGTGGTATGCGTTGTCTTCTAGTTGGTAGGCGTAGGCGTCGACGATTTGTATGAAATGATATGTACATATCATAATAACCAGGTATACAACGGTTATAATTGATAGGAGTTAGTTTACCTTCATTGTTTTCTGTATACAAAATTACACTAAAATTAAGATATAAACCTGAATTACTTCTTGAAATAGTATCAGTTCTATGTACTATTTGAGTATAATCAGGATCAAAAACAATTTGATAACCACTGATCATTCGACCAGTAGTATCATTCAAATCTTCTGGATCGACTTCTGGTCTATATACTGGGGTCTTATATATAGCACGACAACAACCTGGGAGGTTTCTATCGTGATTTGCCATTTCATTCCATTCGTCTACGACGTAATCGTTTGGTCCTACAATATTGGTCCAAATTCTTAAATGTCTAGGTGTCACAACCCATTCCTTTGATAAAAAATTTGGTCCGTATCTTCTACATACTTCATCTAACCCTCTATCCAGCTCATTGTAATTGCCATAATTTTGAAATGGATTTCGACCAGAACTACTTGTTGGAGGTATGCGATTTTCCCAATATCCCATGAATACATTATTATAACCCCGAATATCCTCGACAGTATTGTTTATAGTACGTGAACGCGTTATAATCCTTGGTCGAAGAGCTCCCTGTGCACCAAATTTTACCATTCTTTTAAATCTTTTCTTTTTAACTTTCTTCTTTTTCTTGCTTTTGCACTGTTCTTTAAGAACTTTAACAGATTTGTATACCCTTTTGTTTCCTCTTTTGACAGTTAAACGCACTCCGAGTTTTTTACATAACTCTTTCAATGATTTTCCGGGTTTACTCATTATACTAGTATACCAAGAAAATTATTTTATTGTATATTATTAAAAATGACTATTAATTTGAAACCAATACCTTGTGGACATAATTCTAATGTTGAAAAACTAGCATTGATAATTTCAAATATTTTCTACTTAATGGCTTCTATAAGAATGAAAGATAGGATAGGGAAATATTTACTATTTTTCACGTTTATAGCTTCTTCTATATTTCATGGATATAGTTGTCGTGTAAAAAAAGTAGATGATACTATTGTAAAATTACAAAAAGCAGATTGGGTTATATCATGTGCGACAATATTGTATTTTTTAACAAAGTATAGAATAAACAAAGAATTATTGATGTTTTTAATCCCTACTTTAATTGTACATGGTATAACCTTTTTCACTGACGAACACTATCCTATTCTACATACTTTGTGGCATATAGGTGGAGGTTTAGTAGCTTTAAAAATCACTGAACAAAATTCCAAATAGAAAACATAAAAAGACCTGTAGCTATTATTTGTTTGAAGATATTAAAATTCTCAAATGATATTCCTAATACTGAAAATTCAAGCCATTTTTCATTCAATACTAAATACAGAGAAATCCATTCAATAGACGCTGAATTTTCTTCTTGTAAATTTAACATAATCATATTTATGTCTTCAAATTTTTTTTTAATTTGTTCATAGGTGTATCTTGAAAAATGTTTAAATAAAAACCTAGGTCCTTTGATGTACGTCAATAGAGCTTTTTTAGAATTTGAAAAATTATAAATATTATATACGAAAATACAATGATTTACAGAATAAATCATTAAAGTTTCCCACGGTGCTCTGTAAGATATTTCATTTTGTATTAAATATATTATAGCGCTCCATGCTAAAGCGAACATAATAGTTGAACAACTGAATAGATAAGAAAAAAGTTCTATAGATTGTTCCATAGTGTATCTAATCTTAGTAAGACTTTCTGATATTTTGAAAATGTTAAGCTCTCCTTCTTCAAATAGTTGGTCAGTAGTTACTTCTTCTGAATAGTGTTTTAATTCTTGAGTATGGTCACAAAGGACTGAACTAAAAACAAAGGTGTGTACAAAAATAATCATTTTTCCATAAAACCAAATTAAAGGCAGGATGACGTACATAAAAATTTTACAAAAAATGTTCTGTTCATTGAAATTATTCATTTCGATATTATCTTCGAGTATAAAGAGCCCTATACAATTGTAAATAACACTTGCGACGGATAATCCAAGTATCCAATAACTTATTTTGTCACTTTTGACATAATTTTCATAGTGTATATTGGTAAAATAATTAACTAGTAGTACATATTGTATAAGAATACTTAATTGGAAAGAAAGGCTGGGTAATCCTTTGATATCAAAATGAATAATATTATATATAGGTTGTATTGTAAATAAACCAGCTATAAATAAAGAGTACCACCATCTTTTTAAAAAATTTTGTATTATTTGTAAATTACTCGGAACAAATTCTTCTAATTCTTCTATGTTAATGACAATTTCATCACTGTTAGTTCTATAGTGTGTTACTTTAGGTGAGAGATTTCTATTTTTTTTGTTGGCGTAAAGACCTCTCGTTATCGTTCTTGGTTGAGAAATTCTATTAAGTTTTGGGTCTTTGATTCTGTTTCTTTCAATATTGAAACTTAACCCTCTTTTTATTCTTTTTCTTATTTGTATTCCTGTATTTTTTTGTTTCAATCCTAAAAATATTAAGATTTTATTAAAACAATTCATTAATATATTCTCATAATTTATTTTCTTGTATAATACGTAGATAAGATGGATACCATCGAAAAAATAGTTAGTTTAATAAGTATTATACTTATAATATTTGCCGTAGTTAAACTATTTGAACTAGACGAAAGTACTCAAAAAATACAGGTCAAAAAAGATACGTTTATTACAGTACAAAAAAGAAAAAACGAAAATCCAGAAATAGCAAAAAAAATAGCAATTCAATTAAATATCGTGAGAGAGAAAGGAAATCAAATAGTAAATTACTGTTATAAGAATAATCTACCTAACAAGATAGTAGCTGATAGATTACACAGGAGATGGAATAGGATAACAAGTAAAAAAAATGGAATAAGAGAGACTGCAGCAGGTGAGAAAAGTGCTGCTTATGTCCTAAACAAAGGAGACCAATTAAGAATGTGTGTAAGAAAAAGAAATGACCCAACTAAACTTGAAGATTCTAATACTATGATATTTGTATTACTTCATGAATTAGCTCATTTGATGTGTGTAAAGTATGGTCATGGAAAAGAATTCCAAGAGAATTTTGCTTATCTTACTAAGAAGGCAGTAGAACAGGGAGTGTATAGATATCAAAATTTTAGTGAAAAATCAAGCTCTTACTGTGGTACGAAGATTACCAATGACGCGTATTAAAGAACTTATAATTGTATTTTGTTTTATTAAATGAACGTTAATAAAACAAATCACAATGAAATACTTAATGAAATCAAAAAACTAAGACAAGATCTTAACTTGGTAGAATTCCACAAAAGTAGAAAACATATACACTTAGGAATTATTTGTAACGGTTGTGGAAGAAATCCTTTAACTGGAGTTCGTTATAAATGTTTAATGTGTCCTAACTTTAACTTTTGTGAAATATGTGAATCTAATTATAATAGCAGTGAAAGTAATATTGTTCATGATTCTAAGCATTTTTTTGTTAAAATAAGAAACACAGATATTTATAATTTTGTGTGTAATAATCGATAAAAAAAATATTTTGTATAATAAATGAGTTCTCGTGATCCATCTATAAATGTTACTTATGGTATAATGACAATGATTTATTTATTTTGTGTAGGAATTGTAAATACTTTACAAATAAGAATTTATCAAGAAAAAAAAATAATTCCTTACCGAATAAAACCCCAAAAAAAGACACCTAAAGTAGTAAAAGAAAAAGCAGAACAAGAATCTGGAACAAACGTTGTAAAAGAATCATTTGGAAATGTAGAAGAAATTGAGACTACTACAAAAGAAACAGCAGCTATTGACGAAAATGCTTTAACTATAACAGAAATTATACTTATGACAATAAGTATTCCTTTAGCATTTGGTTTTATTATAGGATTTGATTGTAGTTGTCCTCCTGATGATGACCATGTAAGTAAAATAATATTTTGTCTTGGTGTGTTTATTCCTATAATTTATATAATAGTAAGTGAAATTATATCTCTATTATTCCCAGATAATGATTATCTAAATCCTTTCTTATCTTCTAATTCGAGTAAAAAAGAGATTGATACACACTTTTTTAACATACAATACAGAAAAACTTTGTGTTGGTCAATAATAACTTTATCATTTATAATTCATTTCTTTTCGGTTGCATTTAGACAAATGTCTGGTGGAAGCTCCGTAGGAATAATCTAGATATTTAAATAATTTTTACGATAATTTACAATTATTGTACAAAATATTTAATCTATTTACTATTGTTTTCTTCTCCTTTTCATTTTTCTTTTTCTTTTGACTACTTTTTTCTTTCTTTTTTTCTTAAGTTCTATTTGTTTTTTAATTTGAGCTTCACTTTTATAAAGTCTTTTATTGTCTCTTTTAAAAGTGATAGTGATACCATGTTTTTTTGCCATATTTTTAACACGTTGAGAAACTGTTCTCTTAATACTTTTTAAAGGTTTAACAGTTTTTTCTTTTGTGACTTTATTAAAGATACTTTTTTTTTCTTTGACAGTCATTAAAGGTACTTTACCTATATTTTTAATGTACATTTAATAATAGCCAACATTTTTTTTCGTTCAATATAATTATTAATATTATTTAATACAACCAATGAGTCAAGTTATGCAACTAGTTGAAATATTTGGAGGAACTGGTGCAGTTTTATTAGGCGCAATAGGATGTATTTGGAAAATAATGACAACTTACGAATTTAAAATAATAGAAAATGAGTATTTTGATAATAACCCCATTAAAACTCTTTGGAATAATTGGGAAGAACTTAACGATGGAATAAAAGATGCACAACAATGTCATAAAAGAAGACTATTGGCAGTAACCGAAGGAGAAAAAATAAGAGTTAACATGAAAAAGAATCAAGGTTATGCTTTTGTATATTTAGAATCAAGAAATGAACCTCCTAAAGTTAATAACGGAAAACATTTTATGAGAGTAAAGTTTTCACATATCCCTAAAGGAGTTGATATAAGATATAGAAATGTACCTTTTGACGAAAATTGGAATTTTGCTAATTTGGATAGATTTGAAACTAAAATTTATCCAAAACATTGGTGCTGTTGTTTTAAAAGTAAAGTTTATAATTTTGAGTCGGAATGTAGAGTAGGTAAAAGAGGTGTTGTTTGGGAACAGTGTGGTATATCTTTCGACACAAGATGTGATAAAAATGATATAAACGACGTAGTTATAGAAGAAGCTTATTACGGAGAAAAATGGAATTTCACTAAATTATGTTGTATTTCAAGTAGAACTTTGTTATGGAGAAAAAAATTAAAAGATGCAAAAACAGATAATTAAAATATTTGTAATATGTAATGAATTATTCATTTTTCCATCCTTATGGACCTACCTCTTCAAGAAAAGTAGTTCCTGTGTATTTACAAAATATCAAACCAAAAAGTAGTAGTTTTGGAAAACCCATTAAAAAGAAACGCAAAGTCAAAAAGAAACGCAAAGTCAAAAAGAAAAAGAATTAATCACTATCATCTTCTTCCTCGTCTTCAATAAATAAACAAGTCTTCTTCCTAGGTGGACCTATGTCTATACTATTCTTTTCTCCATACTTATGATTCCAATATTCAAATTGTGGGTGATAAGAAATGCCTACATCTCTATAGAAGCATACATCTTTCCAGAAAGATTCTAATTTCGGATAAACACGTTTAAACCATTCGCGGTCTCTATCTATATGTACAACATTAAGTGTTATTTCATCATTGTCATTCATCCATGCAGGTCTGTATTCTATGAAAACACCTTTTTCTAGATCACAAATCTCCATATTGAATAATATTTGAGAAAGATAATGATGAGGTATTTCTCCCATTACAATTTTTCTCCTTAAAGGACACTTTACCTCGATTACTATACCATCATAAGTAATATCGTCAGGAGAACCTGCTAAAAAAGGTATAGTAGGGTGAGGTAACAATCCAAAGCTTAGATTTTTCTTATTGTATCTTTTACAATAATGAGCAATTGCTTCGTCTTCATATTTTTGCCCATGTCTTGTTGCGTCATTGCTAAGAAATGGTCGTTTGATACCACATTTAGCGAAAAGAACTTCTTCTGCAGTTTGATATTTACTTCTACCAAGAACAGTATCGATTAGACTGGCAGTAAGAACTTTTGTTCTTTGTTCAAACCATTCTGGAGATCTCTGTTCGTATTGTGGTAAAGCTAAAAGTTTTTTAACTTGAGGATGTATTTCTTCTTCGTCCATAATCATTAAGTTTTCTTTTTTTTAAATAATACTTTCAAACCATGTTCTTAATTTTGGTATTTCACTATAACAATTAGTGAAATCATCTATTTTAACTCTAATTCCTCTAACTTCATCTTCTAAATCTACTTGAAAATTAATAAAATTTGTATCTTTGTTGTCTGTAAAAAGTATTGAATGAGTGTCGGGAAGAGATTTATTAAAAAATAAAAAAAATTTATTCATAAACCTCAAAGACTCATCGTAACAATTTTTATAAAAATGCATTTCAGTAGTTGTTGACTTAACTTTTTGATTTAACATTGAAATTCTCTTTTGTTTTACAAGTATATCTTTATCATACTTTTCTCTGAGAAATTTTATTTTTTCATCCTTTCTCTTCAATTTATCTTCATATTCTTTTCTGATGTTATCGTACTGCTTTTTTAAATCGTTACATACTTGAAGGTACTCGCCTTCATTTTTTACATTGTTTTCCATTACTAATTAGCAAGAAAATAAGATCGTTAAATATACATTAATAATATGAATTATATATATAGAATGGAAGAATACTACGATATTTACAGAAAAGGAAAAAAATACAAACATACTTTTAACAATAAAACTGTATCTGGGAATATCGAAAATAAGATAAAAAAACTAGGTATTCCTCCTGCCTATAAAAAGCTATGGTTGTCTAAGAGGAGTAAAGATAAAGTTCAAGCTATTTCATTTGACAATAAGAATCGAAAACAGTATAAATATCATCCATCTTTTGTAGAAAAGGGAAAAAGAACAAAGTACCTGCGTCTTAAAAAATTTATAAAGGTTCAGTCTACTTTTAAAAAAAAGGTAAAGGAAGATACAAATTTACCTAAAGGTGATAAAAATTGTGTAATTGCTAACATGTTTTTAATTATGATGAAAACAAATATTAGAGTAGGTAATAAAAAATACTGTTTAGAAAATGGAAGTTACGGGTTAACAACTATGCTTAAACGACATCTCAATAAAGATTATGTATTTAACTTTAAAGGTAAGAGTAATATTAAACACTCAATTCCAATTCAAGATAGCAAACTAAAAAAATTTCTAAAATTTTTAAAGAGAATCCCTGGAAAAGAACTATTTAAATACAAAGAAGAAAATGGTATAAAAAATGTTACTTCAAATGACATGAATGAATATCTTCAAACAAAAACTGGTCAAGAATTTACTTGCAAAGATTTTAGAACTCTTTCTTCAAATATGTATTTTATTAAGTACGTCAAAAAATTACCCATCCCTTTAAATAAAACCCAAACGAAAAAGAATATTACAATATCACTTGACAAAACTGCTGAAAAATTAGGACATAATAAGAGTACGTCAAAAAATTCTTACGTCTCACCTAAAGTTATTAATAAATATACAAAACATCCTAATGCTTTTTCTAGGGCGAAAAACATTAAAAAATTTTTATACAAGATTT
>Ga0163109_10003063_pt1 | contig 12818 bp, 10 predicted proteins | sample CRUFie1St13metaG_FD_108704 | JGI IMG/M metagenome (GOLD analysis project Ga0163109, IMG submission 108704) | Marine microbial communities from the Costa Rica Dome - CRUD Field 142mm St13 metaG | ecosystem: Environmental > Aquatic > Marine > Oceanic > Photic zone | place: Costa Rica: the Eastern... | reverse complement strand
CGGCTTCAACAAGAGCCACTCCACCGGATACGCGATCATCGCGTACCAGACCGCGTACCTGAAGGCGTACTTCCCGGTGCAGGCGATGACCGCGGTGCTCACCCTCGAGAGCCAGGCGAAGAAGGTCGAGGAGTGGGTCGGCTACCTCGAGGGCTGTCGAAGGGTGGTGTGGCCGGACTCGACGCCGGAACGCCCGCATGTAGGGGTCGAGGTCCTGCCCCCGGACGTGAACGGATCGCTCGCGGACTTCTCGGTCGGATTCGCCGAGGGCGAGGCCGCCGACTCGTGTCACGGTCACATCCAGTTCGGGCTCGCGGCGATCAAGGGCGCGGGGCGCGAGGCGATCAACGCGATCATCGAGGAGCGAACGAAGGACGGGCCCTACACCTCCGTCTTCGAGTTCTGTGAGCGAGTCGACCATCGTCGCGTGAACACGAAGACCATCGAGCTGCTGGTCAAGGCCGGAGCATTCGACACGGTGCACGGCATCGAGCGTCGAGCCGCGATGATGGCGAGCATTCCCGACGCCGTCGCCGCGGGCAAGCAGATCGCTTCCGATCGAGCATCCGGTCAGGAGATCCTCTTCGGAGGCGGTCCCGAGACCGGGGCTCCCGACATGAAACTTCCGGAGGTCACCCTGCGATCCGCCCCGGAGTGGGATCGGATGACCGCGCTCGGCAACGAGAAGGATGTGCTCGGGTTCCACGTGTCCGGGCATCCGCTCGAGGAATACGACGAGGTCATGCGTGAGTTCTGCACCGCCTCCGCGCTTGAGCTCGCGGAGATGCAGCAGGGGTCACGCGTGGTCCTCGGAGCCAGCATCACCCGCCTCAGACCGACGATCACCAAGCGGGGCGACCGCATGGCGATGCTGACCCTGGAGGACAAGCTCGGGTCCGCGGATGCGGTCATCTTCCCGGAAGCCTTCGGACGCTTCGAACACCTTCTGCAGCTGGACCGGATCCTGATCTTCGTCGGTTCGCTCGATCTCAGTCGTTCCCAGCCCAGCCTCCAGATCGATCAGGTCATCGAGTTCGAGGAAGCGCCCAGGCATCTCGGTACCTGCCTTGAACTGCTGGTCGAGGATGGTGGCGGCGAATCGGACGACGAGCGCGAGGCGCGGGTACGTGCCCTGCACGGTACCCTCGAGACGGCCGCCTCGCAGAGCTGCGAGGGGAGGCGGGTGACTCCGCTGCTTCGGGTCGACGTCAAGCGTTCACGGGTGACCATGCGGACTCGCGGCGTGACCGTGGTTCCGACCGGAGAGCTGGTCGAGGCGCTCGGCACGATCCTCGGTGACGGCTGCGTGAGGGTGGTGGGAGGACACGTGCCGCCGGCTCCGCCACGGCCGCAGCGAGGACGCCCGCGCAGGTTCGACTGACCCGTCAGTCTGGGTGGTTCCACGTCGTGATCGGGAACCGGTCAGGGCGACAGTCGTTCGATGCTCCACCCGGCGCCGTCTCTCGTGTAGACGATTCGATCGTGGATGCGGGCCGGTCGGCCGGCCCAGAACTCCACTCGTTCCAGGGCGACCCTGAAGCCGCCCCAGTGCTCGGGTCTCGGAACCGGGCCCCCTTCGAAACGCTTCTCGAAGCGTTCGATCTCCTTCACGAGGTCCTCGCGAGCGGCAAGCGGATTCGATTGCGCACTGGCCCAGGCGCCGATCTGACTTCCGCGGGGTCGGGTGGCCCAGTAGGCGTCCGACTCCTCGTTCGAGACCCTGGAGACCTGTCCCTCGACGCGAAGCTGACGCTCCAGCGGGTCCCAGTGGAAGATCAGGGCTGCACGAGGGTTCGCCGCGAGGGCCCGGCCCTTGCGACCGTTGTAGTGGCTGTAGAAAGCCACGCCACGTTCATCGAGTCCCCGGGCGAGCACGATGCGTGCGCTGGGGCGCCCATCGGGGTCGATCGTCGCCAGAGTCATGGCATTCGGATTCGGCAGCTCGGTGTCCCGGCCGGCGTCCTCGAGCCAGCAGCGGATCATCGGGAGCGGTTCGGCCGGTGGATGGTCGAAGTCGAGAACGGTCATGATGCAGGGAGTCTAGGTGGTTCCGTCGTCCGGGGGACCGCCGCGTTCGTATCTTCTCAGCAACTCGTCGGTGTCGAGTTCCTCCCACTCGGCGGCTGGCCGGGGGGGAGGGGCCGGCGGTGGCTTCCGGGCATCCTCCGCCGCCGGTTCCGACTCCGGTGGTGGTTCCGGAATGCCGGCCCCCTCGATGGAGCGCATCGTGGGATCGACATCGAACGTGTCGAGCCACGCCTCGGCATCACCCGTTGCGTCCTCCGGAAGCCGCCTGTTCCGGCGTGTCTCTCCAGGCGTTCGTCGGGCGTCGGACACCAATCGCTCGAGGAAGCGGTCCGCATCCATGACCCGGGCACGTCCACGGCGCGCGAGGGTCGCCACGCGACGATCCGAGGTGACCACGAGGAGCCGCCTGGGGGCAGACGACCGACCGACCAGGTCGAGGATGACGTCGTCGGCGCTTTTTCCGGGTTCGGGAAAGACATATCGGACTCTGGGCCCTCGCGGCGTCGAGCGCCTTTCGGCAGGGCCCCAGTCGCATGCGAATATCGCCTGGCGATCGCCGTAACGACTTGTGGAAATGAGGCTTACGAGGCCTGCGAGGTCCTCTCCGGCCAGGTCCGGGGGAAGGATCCCGGTGCGATGAAGCACATTACATGTGTCGATGATCAGAGCCACATGCCGATTCTATCAGCGGCCCGATGGAAATCGTGGCCCATCGACGGACGAAAGAGGGTTGCGTTCACCCTCGGGATCCCGTGTAATGTCCCGCTTTCCCGCAGAAAAGGACCATGTACCGATGGCGATTCGAATCAAGGCCCGTGGCAGCGAGAGCGTCGAGCAGATGCTGAGGCGTTTCAAGAAGTTGTGCGAGAAAGAGGGTCTGACCAAGGAAGTCAAGAAGAGGCAGTACTACGAGAAGCCCTCGGAGCGCCGCCGTCGAGACGCACGAAAGACCGCCTCGCGCGTTGCGCGCGTCGGCCGCTGAGTGCGTCACGCCCTGATTCTTGCCAGCGTTCACGCCTTCGCGGGCGTACACGCTTTCGCGTTTACTCATCCAACATGCACGGGGATCGCTCCCCGTACTCACACTGATCGCTCGTCATGTGGACGTGCGATATCCGAACACCTTCAGAGAAGGCCGCAGATCAGATGATGCTCAACCTGCTCGAGACACCGACCATTTGGTCGCAAGCCCCGTTCTGGTTCCTCGCACCCGTTGGTGGATTCATGGCGCTGCTGTTCGCCCTGATCTTCTACAAGGGGCTCATGAAAAACACCGAGGGCGAGCCGGAGATGATCCGGATCGCCAAGGCGGTGCGCGAAGGCGCCTACGCCTACCTCAGCCGCCAGCGCAACGTCGTCATCATGGTGTTCATCGGCCTCTGCGCCGTGCTCCTGGTGATGGCCCTCGGAGGCCTGCAGCACATCCTCACGCCGCTCGGCGTCGCCATCGCGGGCCTGCTCTCCGGCCTCTGCGGCTGGTACGGGATGAAGACCGCCACCAACGCCTCGGCTCGGACCACCGCGGCCGCCAAGGAGTCGTTGAACAGCGGGCTCAAGGTCGCCTTCCGCGCGGGCGCCGTCATGGGACTCAGCGTCGTCGGCTTCGCCCTGCTGGACGTCTCGATCTGGTTCTTCCTTCTCTACCAGGTCCTCGGATTCGGTTCCCTGGTCGACATCACGACCGTCACCATGACCTTCGCGATGGGTGCCTCGTTGCAGGCGCTCTTCGGCCGAGTCGGTGGCGGCATCTACACCAAGGCCGCTGACGTCGGAGCCGACCTCGTCGGCAAGGTCGAGGCCGGCATCCCCGAGGATGACGCCCGCAACCCTGCCACCATCGCGGACAACGTCGGTGACAACGTCGGCGACGTCGCCGGCATGGGCGCAGACCTCTATGAGAGCTACTACGGCTCGATCCTCGCCGCGATGGCCCTGGCCGCCGCGGCCTGCGTCGGCATCTTCGCGGGTCAGGACGAGGCCACCGCCGCCCAGTGGTCGCTGAAGCTCGTCGCGGTCCCTCCGGCTCTCGCGGGTCTCGGGATCATCTGCTCGATCATCGCGGTCTTCTTCGTGAAGGCCAAGGAAGGCGCCAGCTTCTCCCAGCTCCTCAAGAGCCTTCACGCCGGAGTCTGGCTCTCTTCCGCGCTCATCATCGGTCTCGGCGCGGTCCTCCTCTACTTCATGCTCGGAACCGCCTCCGAGGAGCAGCTGGGACTCGCCTGGTGGCGTCCCCTCGTCGCGATCTCCGTCGGCCTCCTCGGTGGTCTCGTGATCGCCTGGGGCACGGAGAAGTTCACCAGCTACGAGTATGCACCGACCCAGCGCATCGCCGAACAGGCCGAGACCGGCTCCGCGACGGTGATCATCGCCGGTGTCGCCGAGGGCATGCGGTCCACCTGGATCCCGCTCCTCACAACCGTCGTCGCGATCCTCCTCGCCTTCAGCTTCTGCAACGGCAGCGAGAACTTCCTGCTCGGCGTCTTCGGTGTCGGCATCGCCGCCGTCGGAATGCTGTCGACGCTCGGCATCACGCTCGCGACCGACGCCTACGGCCCGATCGCGGACAACGCCGGTGGTAACGCCGAGATGACCCAGCAGCCGCCTTTCGTCCGCGAGCGGACCGACATGCTCGACTCGCTCGGCAACACCACCGCGGCGACCGGCAAGGGCTTCGCGATCGGATCCGCCGCCCTCACCGCGCTCGCCCTGCTCGCGGCCTTCGCGATCACCGTCAAGACCAACCTCGATTCGATGGCGGTCAGCGGCCAGCCGGATGCCTTCTACTCCGGACTCGTGGCGGACACCCCCGGCACGGATTCGAGCAGCGATCAGAAGTTCGCCCGGTATTCCGGCAACGGCCTCTTCGTCCTCGCGACCAGCGCGGACAAGGAAGGCCACGAGGGAGGCTTCATCATCGATGCCGCCAGTCGTTCCATGCTGGATGCGGCCGGTGACGAGGGTGACTGGGCCAGCGTCTCTTGGCAGGACTCGACCAATTCCTACACCGGCGAATTCACCGATGTGGACGGCAACAAGGCCTCCATTGAGATCCTTCCCATCGCGGAGGCAGGTCTTCCCGAGGTGTTGTCCTACTACAACGTGACCCTGATGAACCCGCGGGTCCTGGGTGGTCTCTTCCTCGGCGTGATGATGGTGTTCGTGTTCTGTGCGATGACCATGAACGCCGTGGGCCGTGCCGCCTTCGCGATGATGCAGGAATGCCGCCGGCAGTTCGAGATCATGAAGCGCGGCTTCAAGGCCGACGGCATGACCGACGAGGTCATGTCCGATCCGACGAACTGGCCCTTCGAGGTCACCGTCGACGGGAAGAGCTATCCCGATTATGCCTCCTGCGTGGCGATCTCCACCAACGGCGCGCTTCGGGAGATGGTCCTGCCCTCGCTCATGGCCGTGATCATCCCGATCACCGTCGGGGTCGTCCTCGGCGTGGCCGGAGTGATGGGCATGCTCGCCGGAGCCCTCGTCTCCGGCTTCGCGGTCGCCATCTTCATGTCCAACGCAGGTGGCGCCTGGGACAACGCGAAGAAGTACATCGAGACCGGCAAGCACGGCGGCAAGGGTTCCGATGCCCACAAGGCCGGCGTGGTCGGTGACACCGTCGGTGACCCGTTCAAGGACACCTCGGGACCCTCGTTGAACATCCTCATCAAGCTGGTCAGCGTGGTTTCGGTGGTCTTCGCCGGACTCACCGTGAAGGTCAGCCCGTTCGTCCTCGCGGCACTCGGCCTCGGCTGACCTCGGGAATCAACCCACCAGAATCTCGCGAGGGGCGGTTGAAAGACCGCCCCTCGTCATTGGAAATTCGTCGTGCCACGATCCAGAACACAGTCAGATCCCGATGCGGTACAGGCCTTCGCCGTCCAGGCGGCGCGCACGATGCGCGACGACAAGTGCGAGGAGATCGTCCTCCTGGACGTGCGCGGTCTCAGTCAGGTGTGCGACTACGTGCTCATCGGTTCGGGAACCAGCCAACGGCAGATGAAGACCGCGGCCCAGTCGGTGGAGGACACCGGCAAGGAGAACGGGAATCCTCCGTACCGTTCGAGCGCCGACGACGGCGCGAACTGGCTGGTGGTCGACTTCGTCGAGGTGGTGGTTCACATCTTCGAACCCGAACACCGAATGTACTACGACATCGAGTCGCTCTGGGGCAACTCCCGCCGCATCGAATGGGACGACCACGGAGCGTCGAACGACGAATCAACGTGAAGGGTGATTCCGCCCCACGCTCCGAGGGATCATCGCCGAGAAGAAGGGGCGCCATGTTCATCCCCACCATCGCGATCTCATGTGTCGGATTCCTTCAGCCCGCGAGCTCGGCCCGGGATGCGCAGGTCCAGTCCGCGCCGACCACTCAGGAACGGGCGGCCTCCACGCCGATTGAGGCGCTCACGGGGACCGTCTGGACCACCCCTGCAGACACCGTCGGCCTCTTCCTTTCCATCGAATTCCCCGTCGAATCGGAGAACAGGGCGCTGGTCACGATGCCTCAGCTCGGGATACGCCGACCGATGACGGTCGAGGTCTCAACCGACGGCTCCCAGTTCACGCTCGGACTTCCGTCGCCCCCAGCGGTCGAGAACAAGCCCGGGTACGGGCTGGCGATCCAAATCGAGACCGATTCATCCGGCCGACCGTCAAGGGTCCGGTGGGGCCCTCCCGCCGCGGACGGATCCGTGTCGACATCGCTCGGTTCCTCCGATCTCGAACGCTGGATTCAGCCTCGAGAGTTCGCCGAACACGGAGTCTACGGAGGGAAGCTCCAGCTCCCAATCCAGGCCGGTGGACAGACCCTCGACCTGAACCTCGCCCTGGGTCATGGGCCGGAGGGGGCCTCCGCGACACTCAGCATTCCGATCCAGAACATCGACGCCTATCCCGCCTTCGCCACCCATGCTGGGGGATCATGGTCGATCATGGTCAACTTCGGTACCACCCAGGTGACGTTCGAGCTCGACGCGTCGGGCGAAGATGGTGATCTGGCCGGCATCATGTCCCAGGCCGGAATGGACATGGAGGTCACCTTCAGCAGGCTTTCCGCCGAGGAGCAGGACACCCGACCGCAGACCCCGAAACCACCCTTTCCGTACCGAGCCTCGGAGGTGCGGATACCGACCCCGGAAGGTCACGTCCTCGCGGGAACCCTGCTGCTGCCGGATGCGGTCGAGGAACCACCCGTCGTCGTCCTGATCACGGGGAGCGGACCTCAGGATCGCGATGAGACCGTCATGGGACACAAGCCCTTCCTGGTCCTCGCGGATGCACTCGCCCGACGGGGCATAGCAAGTCTGCGTTGCGACGATCGTGGCGTCTCCCAGTCGACCGGCGACCACGGCTCGGCGCGCACGACCGATTTCGCCGCCGACGTCATCTCGTCGGTGGAATGGCTCCGCAAGCGGGATGACGTCTCTCGAAGGTGGATCGGACTCATCGGACACAGCGAGGGGGGCGTCATCGCGTCGATCGCGGCCTCCGGTGATCCGGACATCGCCTTCGCCGTGCTGATGGCGGGCGCCGGAGTCGACGGGGGGCGGATCCTGACCTCGCAGACCGAGCGGATCATGGAGGTGGCGGGCGCCGATCGACAGTCGATCGCCCAGGTGGTCGCCCTGCACGAGTCACTCATGGATGCGGTCCGGGATTCCGCTGATCGCGATGAGATGCTCCGCCGCTTCCTCCTCCTCTCGGAGGCTCAGATCCGCATCAGCATGCGTGGACTCGGTGAGGATTCCGTTGAGAAGAGCCTCACGGACCTTCGTCTGCAAGTCGCCCGGATGCAGCGTGACGGTGTGAGCCCGCTGAGTGAATGGCTGCAGGCCTTCATCAGGATCGACCCGCGTTCGTACCTCTCACGCATGAAGTGTCCCGTCCTCGCCATCAACGGGACCAACGACATCCAGGTCATCTCCGATCTCAACCTGCCTGAAATCGATCGTGCCATAACGACCGGTGGCGGTGACGTGACGATCATCGAGTACGACGGGCTCAACCACCTCTTCCAGCAGTCCGATGTGGGCGCCATCGAGGAGTACTCCACGATCAGGACCACCATGGAACCAGAAGTCATCGGCGATATCGCTGACTGGATACTCAAGATCACGGATCGAAACCGTTCCTGATACCGGGAGCCACGGGAGAAACGCCAATGTCATTCGGCTTGTCACGCGGTCGTGAACTCGACACCGATGGTTGGGGATACAACTCGCGGGATCTGCCGCCCTTCGAGGAGGGTCGCCTCGATCCACGCACGTGGTTCGATGAGCCGGATCGTCCCTTCGAACTCGAGATCGGATCCGGGAAGGGGACCTTCCTCGTGCAGCAGGCCGTCCTCCAGCCGGACACGAACTTCCTCGGCATGGAGTGGGCGGGGGAGTTCTGCCGCTACGCGGCGGACAGAATGCGACGTCATGGACTCTCGAACGTACGGATGCTGCACGGAGACGCGACCGAATTCATTCGATTCCGATGTCCCGATGCGATAGCCCGGGTCGTGCACCTCTACTTCTCGGATCCCTGGCCGAAGAAGCGCCACCACAAGCGACGAGTGGTCCAGGACTCCACGCTGCGCGATTTTCACCGGGTCCTCCGCGAAGGTGGTGAACTCCGCATCGTCACCGATCACGACGACCTCTGGGAATGGTGCGTCGATCACGTCGAGCGGAACGACGATCTCTTCGAACGCCGCCCTTTCGAGAAGCCCGCGTCGGCGGGCGAATCGGAGGTCGTCGGTACCAACTTCGAGCGGAAGTTCGCACGCGAGGGGCGCCCCTTCCACGCGATGACACTTCTGCGGCGCGAAGGATGAACCGACCGCCTTCAACGGCGTCCCGGTTTCCCAGCACACCGATCCGTGCCACCTCGTGAAGAGGTGACATGAAGCATGTATCACGTCGGTCCGTCGGTCACATCGCGGACCGCAATCCCCTGAATCTGGTCAAGTCTTCGGGATCGTTCCCGGATCGGCGCATGCGCCCGGGGCGTGGGGTCCGAACCTGTTGAAAGGAAAGGCCCTCGTCGGCGGGAGCCGACGAGGGCCTAGGAGGAAGAGATGAAGACACCAACTTCATCGGTATCGAGGGGCGAATTCCTCAAGTTATTCGGGCGATCTTCCAGCTGGAATCATCGAAAAACGGGGACGCGTCGCGTAAACCACTGCCAGACAGAATGATGCGTTGATCTTGATTCGGCTCCCGGATCGTGATGCCTCGCCGGGAATCGCTAGCATGGCCAGCGAATCGCCATGGCAACAGGACTCTCTCTCGCCAACAAGTGTCAGCTGCTCTTCGGAGTAGCGGTGGTCGTCCTGCTCGGCGGGGTGCTCGCGGTGCCCTGGTTCCAGGCCGCCGCCCTCGTCGATGACACTCAGCTCGAGATCGTCCGTCAGCTCGCCGACAGCGCCACTGATCGACTGGTCGCGGAGGATACGCGCATCGAGCGACTCAACGTCGCGGAAGCGGGCCGGTCCACGGACGAGTTCGTCAGAAGGGGGTTGCAGACGTTCACGGATTTCCCGGAGCGAACCGAGATCCTCGAGCGAATCGACCAGGACGGCGGGACCCGCCTGCTCTACCTCCTTGCCCGCCGCGTCGAATCCGACATCGTCGAGCTCGTGCTGGTCGAACGTCCCGGCGCCTTCGGCGCCGGACAGCTTCTCACCAGTCGCATCTTCATCATCGCGGCGGGCATGGGGGCCGGACTCATCGCGATCCTCGTGTTCTATCTCATCCTGACGAAGCTGATCTTCTCGCCGGTTCGTGCCCTCCGGCAGACCACCGAGCTCGTCGAGCAGGGTGACATGCTCGCCCGCAGCGGCATCCGGACCGGTGATGAATTCGAGCAGCTCGGCGAGGCCTTGAACCGGATGCTCGACGAGCTCGGTCGCTCCCAGGAGCGCCTGACCTCGATGAACGAGAGTCTGGACTTCAAGGTGACGGAACTGGCTGAGGCCAACATCGGCCTCTTCGAGTCGAACCGTCTCAAGAGCGAGTTCCTCGCGAACATCAGTCACGAGCTCCGCACGCCCCTGAACTCGATCATCGGGTTCGCGGAGCTTCTCGAAGAGATGGCCGCCACCGAAGGGGAACCCAGCGAGAAGCGCATGCGCTACCTCCAGAACATCGTCTCGAGCGGGCGCAGTCTCCTGGACATGATCAACGAACTCCTGCAGATGGCCAAGATCGAGGCCGGACGCGTGGAACTCGCGCTCGAGCCTTGCAGCATCGCCGACATGCTGGAGGGTCTCAGAGCCATCATGCGGCCGCAGGCCGAATCAAAGTCCCTCGATCTCCAGGTCCGGGTTCCCGATGGCATCGACACGGTCGAGACCGACCCCGGAAAGCTGCAGCAGATCCTCTACAACTTCCTCTCGAACGCGATCCGCTTCTCCCCGGAAGCGGGGGCCATCCTGATCTCGGTCGATCGGATCAACCGGCAGGACGGCCAGCCCGGGGTCCGGATCGGGGTCACCGACGAGGGCCCCGGCGTGCCGTACGACATGCAGGATGCCGTCTTCGAGAAGTTCCGTCAGGTGGACGCGAGCCACACCAGGACCCACTCGGGAACCGGACTCGGCCTGGCGATCTGTCGCGAACTCGCCGGTCTGCTCGGGGCGACGGTGTCGCTGGTGTCCGAGCCCGGCAGTGGAGCGACGTTCTCGGTGGAGATCCCCTTCACTTGGCAGAACGAGGATCTGCTGCCCCTCATCGACCAGTCGAGGAGATCCTGATCAGCCGGCGGGACGCTCGCCGTTCCTGATGAGGTGGATGATCCGCTCGTCCGCTCCGGGGGTCATGCGCCTCGGATGAGACGAATCGATCCGGTCCGAGATCGGAACCGGGGGTGGTTGCTCCATCACGAAGCGAAGGACCGCTTCCGCGACCCTGCCCGGTTCGACCGTCCCGTCCGGGATCCAGAGGTCGTAGTCCTCCCAGGCCAGGCGAAGGAGTCCGCTCGAGCTGCGCCCCTCGTCATCGGTGCATTCGAACCGGTACATCCAGCACCCGGCTTCGTCGGATTCGGATATGACATTGATCATGCTCATCCTGTCACCTGAGCATATCATGTGCCCACCCTCGAACGGATATCCAGTCACATGACCTTCGTTCTCGAAATCCTCAGAGTCGGACTCGGCAACCTTGCGCTGCACAAGTTGCGCTCCTTCCTCACCAGTCTCGGCATCATCCTCGGCGTGGCCGCGGTCATCGTGGTGGTGGCGATGGGGGAGGGGAACAAGCGAACCGCCCTGCGTGACATCCAGGCCCTCGGCGCGACCAACGTCATCGTGAGGAGCACGAAACCACCCACCTCCCCGGGCACCAATCAGGCTCGCACCACCGTCGTCTCCTACGGACTGAGCCGTCGTGACCTCAGGCGCATCGAGAACGCCTTCGCCGACGAGGCCCTGGTCGTCCCCCTCAAGGCCTCCGGCGGCGAGATACAGCGCAATGGAGAACGCTTCACCTCACAGGCCTTCGGCACCACGCCGGAGTTTCGCGACGTGGCGAACCTCCGCGTGAGCTCCCATGGTCGCTATCTCTCCGAGGAGGACCTGCTCAAGAGCAGTCCGGTGGCGGTCATCGGACACGAGATCGCGCAGAAGCTCTTCCGTCTCGAGGACCCCATCGGCGGTTCGTTGCAGATCGACCGGGAGGTGTTCACCGTCATCGGGGTGCTCGAGCCAATCGGCTTCGCCGGGGGATCGGGGGCCGCCCAGCTGGATCGGGACCTGAACAAGGACATCCACATCCCACTGACCACCGCGGAGGAACGGTTCGGCGACTACGTCATCCGGCGGGAGAACGGCTCCTACAGCGGGGAGCAGGTCGAGGTCTCTGAGATCTACATCAGCACCCGCAGCACGGACGACGTCGTGCTCGTTTCCGATCGTGCCCGGCGGATCGTCGAGGTCGACCATGCGGACTTCATCGACGTCGAGCTCATCGTCCCATGGGAGCTCCTTGAGAACGCACGTCGCTCGATGATGGTCTGGAACATCATGCTGGTCGCCATCGCCGCCATCAGTCTCCTGGTCGGAGGCATCGGGATCATGAACATCATGCTCGCCTCCGTGACGGAGCGCACCCGGGAGATCGGCATCCGCCGGGCGATGGGAGCCACGCGGAAGCAGATCGTGCTCCAGTTCCTCGTGGAGACGGGCAGTCTTTCGGCGGTGGGTGGCATCATCGGGATCCTGCTCGGTGTCGGGTGTTCGCTCGGCCTGCGCTCCTTCGTTCCCTGGGTGCTCTCCCTGTCCTTCTTCGCGGACGCATTCGAAGGCAAGGTGTCCGTCGAGCCGGCGATCACCATGTGGTCGATCCTCGTCTCGTTCGTCGTGGCGGCCGGAGTCGGCCTCATCTTCGGCATCTATCCCGCCGTCGTGGCGAGTCGCAAGGATCCGATCGTGGCCCTGCGTCACGACTGAATCCCGGTGCTCACTCCCGCGGTGGACCGACCCGTTCGACCAGCAATCCACCATCCATGTGGTCGATCCATCCGGGGAGGAAGCGCAGGTCCTCGCCCGTTCCCGGCGGCCATTCCGGTTGCCGGCTTCGATAGGAGCGGATGATCCATCCGACGTCCCCCCGGTCCAGTCGCTCCTCCGCGTCAGCGACGTGCGCTCCGGCATCGACGATCACCATCGTCGGATCGGGGAGGTACCAGCTGAGTGCGATCGGCATGTCCGGGATCCCGACGGAGGCGATGGCGCCTCCCTCGGCGGATATCGAGGCCACGGCCTCCCGAATCGGTTGCCGGGGCGTCACTGCGGTCTG
>Ga0163109_10003060_pt1 | contig 12819 bp, 8 predicted proteins | sample CRUFie1St13metaG_FD_108704 | JGI IMG/M metagenome (GOLD analysis project Ga0163109, IMG submission 108704) | Marine microbial communities from the Costa Rica Dome - CRUD Field 142mm St13 metaG | ecosystem: Environmental > Aquatic > Marine > Oceanic > Photic zone | place: Costa Rica: the Eastern... | reverse complement strand
TACGACACCCCCGCGAAGCCGCCATTGTCACTCGTAAACACGACCAACGTGTTCTCCGCTTGGCCAAGCGACTCGAGCGATGCCAGCAACCGGCCCATCGCCAGGTCCATTGCCTCGATCATCGCGCCGTAGCGGGTGTCGTTCAGTCCCGGACCCTTGCGATTCTCATACTTTTTCAACAACGCCTCCGGCGCCTGCATCGGCCAGTGCACGGTGTAAAACCAGAGATGCACCATCCACGGCTTCTCTTTGTTTTTCCTGATGAAACTGTTCGTCTCTTCCACCAGCCGGTCCGGCAGGTATTCCCCCGGTTCGCCATCCGGCAGCGTCGCGATACGGTACGGCGAGAAAAAACTCGGTGGCCCGCCATACGAGGCGCCGCCGATGTTAATGTCGAACCCTTGATTCAACGGCGAATGCTCGTCCGCCACCCTGCCCTGTTTTCCGACGCTCGGCGCGATGTGCCATTTGCCAAGGAACGCGTTTGCGTAACCCGCCTCCTTCAGGCGCTCGGCGATCGTGACATGCTCCGGCCCAATCGCCGGAATCATGTCCGCCGGTTGCGGCCGGTTGTCTTTCGGAAAAAATTTTCCCGGCAGGTGCGAGGTCATGCTGAGCCTGGCTGGAGCCTGCCCCGTGAGCACAGCGGCCCTTGTGGGCGAACAAACCGGTGCCGCCGCATAAGCATTGGTGAACCGCATCCCCTGCTTGGCCAAGCTGTCGATATGCGGTGTCTCCAAAAGCTTGTTGCCCTGACAGGCAAGGTCCATCCAGCCGAGGTCATCGGCCATCACGAACAAAATATTGGGCCGCTTGGCCTCCGCCGCTCGAGCTTGGCCAAGCGCGAAAAACACGACCGTAGCCAGAGTAAATCCGATCGATCGAAAAAAGATCATGCTGGACGCAGAGTAAGATTGCCTCACCGGGCTTTCAACATAACACTCCCCGCCCTGCATGGACCGCGGTACGGCAGCAAAGGTCGGAGTGATCGGTGCCCTCTATTTTTCACAGGGTATTCCCAACGGTTTTTTCCGGCACACAGTCCCGGTGGTGTTCCGGGACAGCGGCGTGTCGCTGGAGCAAATCGCTCTTTTTTACCCGGCCCTCTACACGCCATGGATGCTGAAGTTTCTCTGGACGATTCTCGTCGATCGCTTTCACTCTGAAAAACAGGGCAAGTACCGCTCGTGGATCATCCCGATCCAGCTCGTCACCGCCGGAGTCATGGCCGCCCTCGCGCAATGGCAACTCGGCGGCCCCATCGGTATGTTTGTGCTCGGCGTGCTGCTCATCAATGTCTTCAGCTCGATGCAGGACGTCTCGACCGATGGCCACGCCATCACGCTGCTCCGCCACGGCGAACGCGGCTGGGGTAACACGATTCAGGTCGGCACATTCTGGCTGGGCTACGTCGTGGGCGGAGGCCTGATCCTGATGCTGTTTGGCACGCTTGGCTGGAGCAACCTGCTGTTCGCCATGGCGGTGATTTACATTCTGGCAACCATCCCCATCGCACTCAATCGCCCGGCTCGAACTGCATCGCAGCCAAGCAGCCCGACCCAGGCCAAATCGTGGGGCGGCATCATCGAGTTCATTCGCCAGCCGAAAGTGCTCCGCATCTTCGCGTTGATCGCTGCGTTCCGATTGCTCGAGGGTTTCATCCGCGCCATCCTGCCGACGATGCTCAAGGATTGGGGAATGGGCTTCGAGCAAATCGGGTTCCTGCTTGGGGTCGCTGCACCGATCGCGGCATTGGCCGGTGCCATCGTCGCCGGCGGCTTGGCCAACCGGCTTGGCCGCTTGAACTCGCTGTTGATCTTCGGCGGGTTGCAGGCCGCCTCTGCGCTTGGCTACCTGCTGCTCACGGCCAAGGGCACCGCACCGCCGACACAATTCATTCTGCCGGTGATCGTGATCGACCATTTCATCTCTGGCATGACCACCGTGGCATTGTTTTCGATCATGATGGACTGGAGCCGCAAGACACACGGCGGAACGGACTATACCTGCATGGACTGCGTGGGCGTCTTCGCGATGATGTTCGGCGCCGGGCTGAGCTATTGGCTCGCTTCCGAGGGCGGCTACGGCATGAGTTTCGGAGTAGCCTTACCACTGATCGGCCTTTCGGTATTCGCCGTCTGGCGCCTTTACAAATCCATTCAACAGAACGAGCCCTGGCGATCTCTCAGCCAAGCGGAAACCACAATAGCCTAACGCTTGGCCAAGCGTGCTAGACTTGGATTGGCTCGACGGTTCAGTCAAACTCGTGTTGAATTCGCTGCTCATTTCGATGTTGTTCTTCAAAAAAACGACTCTACTTCTAGCAGGCCACCTGCTTTTAAGCGGTACAATTGACGCTAAGGACCTAAAACAATCCAGCCCGGCTAAGGCTGGATTTGAGAATGATCGTCTCAATCGTATTGACCACATGATCCAAGGCTGCATCGACCGCGGGGAAGTGCCCGGCGCAATCGCCATACTCGTGAAGGACGGTAAGATCGGCTATCACAAGGCTTTTGGCTGGGCGGATATCGCCAGCAAAAAACCACTCGAGACGGATTCACTTGTGCGGATAGCCTCCATGTCAAAATTGGTCACCACGGTGGCTGCGCTGCAACTTTACGAGAAGAGCCAATTCAATATGTACACCGAGCTTGGATCGATCCTTCCAGAATTCAAAAATCCAACAATTTTCAAGGCTTGGAACGAGGAAAAACAGACGTTTGTCACTCAACCTGCGCAAAAAAAGATCCAGATGAACCAGTTGTTTACGCACACTTCTGGCATCATCTATCCGATCTTTTCCTCTAAGGGGAGAGTCGGCTATCTTGGCGCGAGGATCATAGATGCCTTTCCCGGAGAAGATATCACGCTGGAAGAAAACATCAAACGACTTGCCTCTGTACCCCTTGCCCATGAACCGGGAGAGAAATTTACCTACGGGATGAACATGGACGTGCTCGGGCGGGTGATCGAGGTACTCGACGGTCGACCATTCGCCCAATACATGAGGGAGGAGCTGTTCAAGCCACTCAGGATGAAGGATACCGGATTTGCTGTCCCAAAAAATAAATGGAACCGGGTAGCCTCCGTGTACACCACGAAGAACAGAAAGCTGGAGCCATTTGACGAACCTGTTTTTGACGAAAGGGCGCCAAACAACAAACCTGAGTGGTGGAAACGGAACCCAGACAAAATCGCCCTTGGTGGGGCCGGCATCATTTCAACCACTTACGACTATGCTCGATTCCTGCAGATGCTGCTCAACAATGGAGAACTCGACGGCAAACGACTTTTGGGACGCAAGACTGTGGAGATGATTTCGCGTGGTGTTCACCAACCAGATCCAGACTCGAGTTATGCCGGGGGCCTCAGTGTCAGCGTGATCGCCAACACAACAAAACACCTCGGCCCGGAATCTCAAGGCACATTCAACGGCGGTGGCTACTTTTACACCTCGTTTTGGGTGGATCCAAAAGAGAAATTTTTCGGGGTACTAATGAGTCAGGTTAATCCCGGGGATTCGCAAATGGCCGGCAATTTCAAACTAATGTCTTACTCAGCGTTAAAGTAACTTTTCCAAATCATGAAAAACATCGTTACCATATTCCTGTTAGCCTGTATTGGCACATCCGTACTCGCTCAAAACACGACGAACTTCGCGCACATTGGGCGCATCGACCGCTTCGAGCCGGAGGTCAACGAACTCATCCCAAAGGACGCCAAGATCGAGGTGCTTTGCGGTGGCTTTGAGTGGTCTGAAGGCCCGGTCTGGATGCCTGAATCGGGAAACAAGTACGGCGGCTTCGTTCTTTTTTCGGACATCCCCAACAATGTCGTGATGAAGTGGCAGGAGGGCGTCGGCGCCTCGGTTTACATGAAACCGGCCGGCTACACCGGAGTGGCCGATTACGGACGTGAACCGGGAAGCAACGGCCTAGCACTGGACGCGAAAGGTCGATTGGTGATGTGCGAGCACGGCGACCGCCGCATCTCCGTCGTTACCAATGGCGGCGGCAAAATCACCCTCGCAGATCACTGGCAGGGCAAACGACTCAACAGCCCGAATGATTTGGCCATCCGCAAAAACGGCGACATCTTTTTCACCGACCCCATCTACGGCCTGCCCAAGCGTGCCAGCGACCCCATGCGTGAGATCGATTTTTGTGGTGTTTATCGGCTGCAGAAAGATGGCACCGTCACACTGCAGTACAAGGGCATGTCCCGACCAAATGGCATCGGATTCTCACCGGATCACAACACGCTTTACGTGGCCAACAGCGATGGCCGCGATCCTGTCTGGCGCGAGTTCCCAGTCGGCAAGGAAGGCAACCTCGGTGCGCCAAGAGCCTTTTTTGATTCCTCGAAAGACGATCGTGTCCCGCGTAGCGGCGGCGATGGCCTGAAAGTCGACGCCAAGGGCAACGTCTTCGCCACAGGCGCCGGCGGTGTGCTTATTCTTTCCCCCGGAGGCAAGCTGCTTGGACGACTGGTGACCGGCGAGAGCATCGCCAACGTGGGTTGGGGCAACGACGGAACGGTGCTTTACCTCACCTCGGACATGTACCTCTGCCGCATCAAGACCAAGACCAAGGGCGCCGGATTTTAAACAACGCTCTTTTCACTCCCCTGTCGGAGCCAAACGCTTGCCCAAGCGCAACTTGACCTTTGACAAGCGGGGATCATCGGCGAGATTGGTCCATTCGTTCGGGTCGTTTTGCAGATCGTAGAGCTCCTCCTCACCGTTGGCATAGCGGAGGTAGCGCCAGCGGGTGGTGCGGTGGGAGACGTTGCCTTTGTCGAACGTGGTGGTCAGCACGCGGCCGGTTGCCTTGGCGGGGTTGCGCAGAAGCGGCAGAAGGGATTGGCCTTCCAAGTTTTTCGGAGGACGTAGGTCGCAGGCTTCGGCGAGTGTCGGAAACAAATCGATTAGGCCGACCGGTTGAGCGCTGCGCGAACCGCCGGGGGCGAACTGATTGGCCAAACGCTTGGGTGGCACAATCATGAGTGGTACCCGGGTGGATCGCTCCCAGCCGGTCCACTTGCCCCAGTGCTCCTTTTCGCCGAGGTGCCAGCCGTGGTCGCTCCAGAGGACAATCCACGTATTGGCCGCCGCCCCGGATTGGTCGAGGGCGTCGAGCAGGCGGCCGATCTCGTGATCCACGTAGGTCGTGCAGGCCAAATACGCCTCCACCGCCACCCGCCATTGCTTGTGCTTCAGAACCGTGGCGTGGCTCCCCGCGGTGACGGCCTCAATCGCCCACTTGCGCCCCGCGAGACCAATGTCTTTTAAGTCGTCCTTGCGGATCGGCGGCAGTTTGCCGGGAGTAAGCTTGAAGCGCTCGAAATATTTTTGCGGCGCGAAGAGCGGGATGTGCGGGCGATAGTAACCCACGCCGAGGAAGAACGGTTTCTCGTTACCGAGGCCGCGCCTCAGCCGGTCGATGGCCCACGTCGTGATTTGCGTGTCGCCGAAATCGCTGTCCGGCACATCGAACCCGCCCCAGTCGAACGACTCGCCGTCGGCCTGATTCGGTTTGCGGTCGGATGGCATCCGGTTGATGGGCAACACCACTTCACGGCCACGACTATCCCTGAGCAAATGGCTAGGATTGTCCGTGCCTTTGCTGGGCAACTCGGCTTTTGAGTAAGGCACGGCGTTTTTGGGAAACGGACTCCACCGCTGGTTCACGCCGTAATATTCCTCGAACAAATTCTTCACAGTGCCGTGCAGCATTTTGCCGGTCCCTAGCGTTTGGTAGCCTGCGTTTTGAAACGCATGTGAGAGCAACACCGCCTTGGGCGCCGCCTTCTCGATTCGCGCACTGTTGTTCGACCACACGCCGGTGCGCGCCGGCATCAGTCCGCTGAACACCGCCGCCCGCGAAGGGTTACACGCCGGGGCCGCACAATGCGCGTTGGTGAACAGCACCCCGCGCTTGGCCAAGCGATCCATGTTCGGCGTCAGCGCCTGCGGATGCCCGCCAAGGCAGCCAACCCAGTCGTTCAAGTCGTCGACTGCGATGAAAAGGACGTTCGGCTTGGGCGAAGCGTGCGCGACGATCGCCAGCAAACAAGCGACCAGCGCGAATAGCCGTTTACCAATTCGCATCAATTCTCCTTCCACGTGCGGACGTTGCGCTTGCCGTCCTTGAGCTCCTGCAGGCGACGCTTCAGGTACTCGTCGGAAAGCCGGCGGGCTTTTTCGCGGTCGGCGGCGTCGTATTCCCAGAATTCCTGCACTACCTTTTCGGCGGCGGGATAATGGCTGCCGTCGTCGCCGACCGTCTTGCGCAGGGCGGCGAGTTGTTTCTTCAATTCATCACGGGTCTTGGCGTAAGAGGGATCGTCGTAGACGTTGTTGATTTCGGCGGCGTCCTTCTTCAGGTCGTACAGCTCCCAGCCGGGAGGGGTTTGGTAGCCGCCGTCGTAGTTGCAGCCGTAGTAGTAGACAAGCTTGTGGGTCTTCGTGCGGATGGCCATTACGCCGGGGTTGTCGTGGTGGGCCATGTGCATCCAGTACCGGTAGTAGGCGGCCTGCTTCCAGCCCTTGGGTTCCTTGCCGGTTTCGCAAATGCTCTTGAAGGAACGGCCCTGCATGGATGCAGGCGCGGGGATGCCGGCGAAGTCGAGCATGAGGGCGGGGAAATCGACGTTCTCCACGATGGCGTCGGAGCGCGCACCGGCCTTGATGGCCTTGGGATAGCGCACGATGAAGGGCATGCGCATGGAGGGGTCGTAGGCCCAGCGTTTGTCCTGATAATCGTTTTCGCCGAGCCAGAAGCCCTGGTCACCGGTGTAGATGATGACGGTGTTGTCGTAGAGGCCCTCGGCCTTGAGGTAGTCGAAGAGGCGCTTGAGGTTATCGTCCACGCCCTTCACGCAGCGTAGGTACTTGCGGAGATAAGCCTGATAGGCGAGATGCGTTGTCTTGCGCTCGGAAAGTTTGGCAACGTCGTAGTCGGCGGGGAGTTCTTCAGGGAAACGTTCCTTAAGGTCGACCGCATAGGAACGGCGCGGATTGCGTTTGCCGATGGAGGTGCCGATGTGCGGCAGGAGTTCATCGTTGTAACCGCGCGTGGCGATGGAGCCGAAAGTGTCGGGCACGTCGTAGAGCGTGGGCGGTTCGGGGATCTTCACGTCGGCGAGGTATTTTTGGTAGCGCGGCGCGTTCTCGAAATAATCGTGCGGCGCCTTGAACTGGTGACAGATGAAGAACGGCTTGTCCTTGTCGTACTTCGTCTTGAACCAGTGCAAGGTGGAGTCGGTGATGGCGTCGGAGGAATGTTCGCCCTTGTGGATGACGACGTTCTTCGGCCACGGCTTGTCGCCCTGCACACGGAACTCGGTGTTGAAATACTTCCCCTGCCCCGGCAGCACCTTGTAGTAATCGAAGTTCGGCTCCACCTTGAGATGCCACTTACCGATCATCGCCGTCTGATAGCCCGCCTTGCGGAACAGGATGGGCAAGGTCTGCTTCGCCGGCAGAACGCGCCCAGTGAGATCGGTCACGCCGTTCACGTGCGGGTACTGCCCGGTGATGATGCTGGCCCGGCTCGGCGTGCAAATCGAGTTCGAGCAAAACACATTGTCAAACACCATCCCCTCCGCCGCCAGTTTGTCCAGCGTGGGCGTGGGGTTGAGCGGCTTCAACACCGTGGCATACGCCCCCACCGCCTGCGCCGTGTGGTCGTCCGACATGATGAAGAGCACATTGGGCCGATCCTTGGCAACAGTGCCAAAAACGGAAATGAGTGTGAGCAAACAAACAGTAAGTGGTGTTTTCATGCTATCAATTCCTTGATCACTTGGCCGCCGAATTGGCTGAGCTGCTTGTAGCGGCCGGCGTGGAAGTAGGTAAGCTTGTTGTCGTCTAGGCCGAGGAGATGCAGGAGTGTGACGTGCAAGTCGCGGATAGGATGGGCGACCTCGACGGCCTTGGCGCCGATCTCGTCGGTGGCCCCGACGATGGCGCCCTTCTTTACACCACCACCAGCCATGAGCATGCTCATGGCATCGGCGTTGTGGCCACGACCGAGGGAATAGACGCCGCCGCGTTTGTTGTTGTCTGGCGTACGGCCGAATTCGCCGGTCCAAATGACGAGCGTATCATCGAGCATGCCGCGTTCTTTGAGGTCTTTAATGAGCGCGGTCATCGGTTGATCGACCGAACGGATCCGCGAGGCGTGCCCTCGCTCGAGGTAATCGTGGCTGTCCCAGCCGCCAGAAAATATCTGCACGAAACGCACACCCTTCTCAACAAGCCGACGGGCCATCAAACACTGGCGGCCGAATTCAGCCGTCTCCTTGCGGTCCATGCCGTACGCCTTACGGATGTGCTCCGGTTCGCCTTTCAGGTCGATGACGCCCGGCACCTCGGCCTGCATGCGGAAGGCGAGTTCGTAGCTCGCCATGCGCGTGGCGAGATCCTTGTGGCCGGGATGCTTGGCGGCGTGGCGTTGATTGAGAAAGGCGAGTTCGCCGAGGGCCGCCCGCTGATGATCGCGCGTCTTGTGGGCCGGTGCGTGCAGATCGAGGATGGGCGAACCGGTCGGACGCAGGCGCGTGCCTTGAAAGTGTCCCGGCAAAAAGCCGTTGGACCAGTTTCGCGAGCCGCCTTGCGGTAGGGCCAGCTCGGTCATCACCACGTAGCCGGGCAGATTTTGATTTACCGTGCCGAGTCCGTAATTGAGCCACGCACCCAGCGCCGGATCCGCCCCCAACCGGCTGCCGGTGTTCATATGAAACAACGCTTCGGGATGGTTCAGCGACTCCGCCGTGCAGCCGCGGTAATTGCACAACTCATCAGCCACCTCCGGCAGGTGCTGCCATTGGTCACTCATCTCCAACCCCGCCTGCCCCACCTTGCGAGACTTAAACGGGCTGCCCACGTAAAACTTGAAACCCGTTTCCAGCCCGCGCGTGCTTTTGCTCTCCGTCTTGTGCAGCGCATTGAGCTTGGGCTTCGGATCAAACGTATCCATGTGCCCCGGCCCGCCTTCCATGAACAGCATGATCACGTTTTTCGCCTTGGGCGCGTGCATCGGCTTTTTGGGTGCGAGCGGTCCTCCGGCCTCTTTGGCCAGCAGGTCGGTCATGGCCAAGGCCCCCAGCGAGGAACCCAAACCATACAAAAAATCTCGGCGTTGCAGGGACGGAATATTCATCAGTACACGTAGAAGAATTCGTTCGAATTAAACAATAGCAGACAGAGATCCGCCAGCGCGCGGGTGTTCGCGCTCACATCGGCCGGTTTTTTGTCGCGAACATAATTTTCGAACACAGGCAGAATCTCCTCGTATTCAAAGGGTTGGCCGGTGAGTTCCTCAACGAGGGAGCGCGTGATGGCCGGCGGGTACTTGACCGGCGCGGGCTCGTGCGCGGCGTGATAGGCGCGCATCTTGGTGACGTATTGCTTGAGTCGCTCCCATTCGACCTTGTCCGGCACGCGGCCGTAAGCGAGTTGCACGGCGCGTTTCACCTGCAGGTGCAGTGTATCGAATTCCTTTTCCGTACGCAGCGCCAGCGCAATGGCGCGGTCGCTCATCACGCTGCTGTTGAGCAGGGTGAACACCTGCGGCGTGACGGTCTCGGCCACGCGCGCTTCACAGGAGTCGTTGGGGTTGGGTTGATTGAACGTCTCGAGGAACGGATTGGCCTGACCGCGCACGCGGTAGGCGTAGATAGTGCGGCGGTTGCGCTCAGCCGGTGTGCGCGAGGGCTGGTATGCGGGCGAGAGGGAAAACTGAATCATGCGCGGCTGCAGGGCGACTTCCATGTTGATCTCCGGCATCACCGGTAGGCCGCCGAGCGCGGGGTTCAATTCGCCGGTGGCTTTGAGCAGACTGTCGCGCAACTCCTCGGCGAAGAGACGGCGCGGAGCGCGGAAGGCAAAGAGATGATGGTTCGGATCGGCCACGGCCAGCTTGGCCGCCTGTGGGTGCGTGCCGGATTGGCGGTAAGTGGCCGATAGCATGATGAGCCGGTGCAGGCGTTTGAATTTCCAGCCGTGCTCGACGAAATCCGCTGCCAGCCAGTCGAGCAATTCAGGATGCGTCGGCTTGCCGCCCTTAGCGCCGAAGTTGTTCGGGTTGGCCGCCAATGGCTGGCCGAAGTGCTTTTGCCACACGCGGTTGACGATGGAACGCGCCGTGATGGGATTGGCCGGGTTCGCAATCCAGTTGGCCAAGGCCAAGCGCCGACCATCTAGGGCGTCTGGAATCTGGAACGCGTCCGCTTGCTCCGCGCCGGCCACCGGCACGCCGAGGGCGCTCAACACGCCGGGCGTCACCTTGGCTCCGGGCGCCTCGAGCGCGCCGCCGCCGAGGATGCGGCTGTCCGGCCTCCACTTGTTGTTGGCGCGCGCATTCATGCGCAACTTGCGCGCGTTCAAAAAGTTCGGCACCGGCCCGTTGTAAACCGACTGCGCCAGCGGCTGGTACCGCTCCAGCCGACGTTGCCAGATCCACTCATCCTGCCGGCGCACCTTTTTGCGGCCCTGCTCCTCGGGCGACAAACCCACGTGCCTAGGGGGCTTTTTCTCGTCGGGCAGTTTCTGCCGTGCCTTTTCGTCGAGATACTTCGTGCCGGCCTTCGCATACCACTCGCGCGCGGCGCTTTCCTGTTTGTTGTTGAGCGCGTTGTGCTTGTCGGTCGCGAACGAAAGCAAATGACGCGTGGCCGCTTCGCCTTCCTTGAAGCCGGCGCGGTTTTCCTTTTCAAAAAACGGCGCTGGCCGTTCGGCCAGTTGCGCGGGCTCGAACACTGCATACATGCGGTAGTAATCGCGCGTCGGCAACGGGTCGAACTTGTGATCGTGACACTTGAAACAGCGCATTGTGGTGCTGAGAAACGTCTCTCCCACGGCGTTGACGACGTCATCCAGATAAATCTGCCGCGCCTGCGGTTTCTTCACCATCGCCGGATCCCACGGACCCATGCGCAGGAACGAACTAGCCACCAGCTGCTCCGACTCGCGCGCGTTGTACAGATTGCCGTTCTGGCGTGCGTTTTGAAACTGGTTCCAGTCAGAAATGCGACGGCGCAACGACGCGTCGGCCAGTTCGTCGCCGGCGATTTGTTCGCGGATAAATTCGTCGTATGGCTTGTCTTCGTTGAAGGCGCGGATGACGTAGTCGCGGTAGCGCCACATGTTGGATCGCTCGTAGTCGTTGGAGTAACCGCCGGTGTCCGCGTAGCGCGCCACGTCCAGCCAATGCTGCCCCCAGCGCTCGCCGTAATGCGGACTGGCCAGCAAGCGATCAATGAGCGCCGCCCACGCCTGGACCGGATCTTTGTCCCAAGCCTGGCGGAACTGGAAAATCTCAAACGGAGTCGGCGGCAGGCCCGTGAGGTCATAATACGCCCGCTTCACCAACGTGCGAAAATCCGCCTGCGGCGCCCGCGCAAATCCCGCCGACTTGAGCTTGCGGTTGATGAAGGCATCCACCGGATTCGCCGCGCCCTGCGGCACCTTCGGCTTTACCACCGGCTGAAATGCCCATACATCCTCCGGCCGGTAGCGCCGGTATGTCCAGTCTTCCGATGTCCCGCCGCTGGTTTTCACCAGCACGCCCTCGGCCGTCACCGGCTTGGCGCGTTCCTCGGCGATGTAACGCGCCTGCGTCTTCGCATCCGGCCACGGTGCGCCAAGGTCGATCCATCGCTTGAGCAACGCCAACTGATCCTCCGTCAGCTTGTCATTCTCCTTGGGCGGCATCGCCGACCAATCCTCCTCATGGTCCCGCGTCGCCGCCAGATACATTGGACTTGCCAAAGGCTTGCCCGGCACCAGCGAAGCTTCCTCACTCTCTCCGCCCTTGAGCATCGCCGCCCGCGAGGATAAATCCAAATCCCCTTTCAGCTTCTTACCCGCCTCGCCATGGCACGCCAGACATTTAACATTGAGAATCCTCCGCACCTTTAACGCAAACAACCGCTCGCCTTCGCGGTCGGCTGCTGTCAGGCAGGATGTTCCCAGCCAAATTGAGAGAAAAAAGCCGTAAAACCTCACGCTACATTAATACCTTGAGCTTGATTTTTTTGAACTCGACCACCATGCCGGGGTCGTGGAGTTGGAGCTGAATCATGCCGCTTTTTAGGCGCTTGGCCAAGGGGAGGTGCTCGGTGAATTCACTCGAGAGCTTGCCGTTGATATAGAGCTTGAAGTTATTGCCCTTGGCGATGATGTGCACGTCATTCCAATGACCCTTTTTGATGTCGGACACCTTGAGACCGTTCTTGACCGGCGTGATCGTCGGCTCGTCGTTTTTGCCGATCACCAAAACGTCGCCCCGAAAACAACGATGCTCCCGGCGACCTGGGGTATGAAAATCCCATGCACCCAGAACTTTCCCTCCAATGCCCACGTGGCCAAGGTCAGCGTGGTAGCTTTGAAAATCCCGGCGGCCGGTTTTGTCTGAAATCGCACGAACGCTTACTCCGCTGTTACCCTTGCCGGGAAATCGGTAGCTGAATTTCATCTCAAGGTCGGCAATCTTCTTGTTTTTGCTGTAAGTCAGGTAGCCTAGACCTTTGTCGCCGGTTCCCACGATCGCGCCGTTTTTGGCTTCCCAGGCAGGGGCACTTTTGGCCGGCGTTGCCTCCCATCCGTTGAGGGTCTTGCCATCAAAGATGGTGACAAAGCCATCCTTGTCTTGCTTTTCATCTTCCGCCCAAGTCTCGAATGGCAATAGGCCGAAACAAATTAAACCAATAACTAAGAATTTTATTTTAGAAAGATCCATAATCAGGTCCCATTATTAAGTTGGCAAGTAAGTTTGGCAAGTATGCCGAGGTAATTTTCAATAAAAAGAGGCC
>Ga0163109_10003058_pt1 | contig 12822 bp, 11 predicted proteins | sample CRUFie1St13metaG_FD_108704 | JGI IMG/M metagenome (GOLD analysis project Ga0163109, IMG submission 108704) | Marine microbial communities from the Costa Rica Dome - CRUD Field 142mm St13 metaG | ecosystem: Environmental > Aquatic > Marine > Oceanic > Photic zone | place: Costa Rica: the Eastern... | reverse complement strand
ATTTAAATCATATAATATTGAGTCGGCTATAATATATTTTTCTCTATTGATGATAAAATCACTAAAGATATAATCTGGAACTACTATACCAATTTCATTTTCGTATTGATCAATCTGTTCTATTTTACTATCTGATGCATGAATCATAGCTGTATGATCTGTACGATACCTAATACCTTTGTATTTATCAGATATATCTAGTCTTGAACCAAAACTATAAATTTGATCAAAAAATAAATTTTTAGATGAAACCCAAGCATTAGAATTAGTCAAATAAATTTGTGAATAATTACTAAAAACAAAAGTTTCTTTTGAAATTTCAGGGTTTCTATTACTTATATAGAAACTTCCATCTAATAAATATATTTCTCTAGTATTTTCATTCTCAATAATTTTTATTTTTGTATTTGAATCTAATCTTAAAAATGTTCTTTTATCATTACTGTAAATATCACAATGTGAGGCATCTTTAACATCTATAGTATATCCATTATTTATTTTTCTACCTTTAATTGCTTCAAGAGAAAGATTTTTCTCATCATTAGTTTCAACTACTACATTTCCTTTTATGCTATGAATATACCCAAAAGAGCTAGCATTAAGAAGTGTAGTAATTAAAAATAGATATATAGTAATAATTTTTGTTATCAATCTTTTCATATTTTTTGCGGAGAGAGCGGGATTTGAACCCGCGGTGGAGTTACCCCCACACACGCTTTCCAAGCGTGCACCTTAAACCACTCAGACATCTCTCCTATTCATTGAATAAAAAATTTAAATAAAAAAAACCCCTTTTCTAAGGGGTTTTTTATTGTGGGCGATGAGAGACTCGAACTCCCGACTTCCTCCTTGTAAGGGAGGCACTCTGAACCAACTGAGTTAATCGCCCAAATTAATCCAATGCTAATTTTATAACTTCCTCTACTTCTTTTACAAAAGTAATTTTCAAATCTTTTCTAACTTGCTCAGGAATTTCTTCTAAATCTTTTTTATTTAAATCTGGAGCTAGTATATGCTTCAATCCTGACCTGTGTGCAGCAGTAGATTTTTCTTTTAATCCTCCTATTGGAAGGATATTCCCTCGAAGTGAAATTTCTCCCGTCATTCCAAAAGAGCTATTAACGGGCTTATTAGTTAAAAGAGAAATAATAGCTGTAGCCATAGTAACTCCTGCAGATGGACCATCTTTAGGAATAGCTCCTGCAGGTACATGAAGGTGAATATCATTTTTTTTATAAAAGTCATTATCTATGTTAAATTTATCACAATTAGATCTTACATAAGAGTAAGCTGCCTGTGCAGACTCTTTCATTACATCTCCTAATTTACCCGTCATTTTAAATGAACCCTTACCAGGCATTTTTGTAGCCTCAATAAATAATATGTCGCCACCAAATCCAGTCCATGCTAGACCAACTGCCACCCCAGGTTTGCTTAATCTCTCAGCAACATCTGAAAAAAACTTCTCTGGTCCCAGATAGTCTAGAATAACTTTATTACTTAATTTGACTGATTTTTTAGTACCTATTGATATGTCTTTTGCTACTTTTCTACAAAGATTTGCAATTTGTCTTTCTAAGTTTCTTACTCCAGCTTCTCTAGTATAAGAGTCAACCACTAGCTTAATTCCATCATCTACAAATGATATTTCTTTAGATTTCAACCCATGCTCTTTGATTTGCTTTGGTATCAAATGATCTTTTGCAATCTCAACCTTTTCATCAAGTATATATCCTGAGAAATCTAAAATTTCCATTCTATCTCTTAATGGACCAGGTATCTGGTCGATTCTATTTGCAGTTGTTATAAACATAATTTCAGATAGATCAAAGTCAACTTCTAGGTAATGATCATTAAAAGAAAAATTTTGTTCAGGATCTAATACTTCAAGCAGTGCACTTGATGGATCACCTCTAAAATCAGTTCCTAATTTATCTATTTCATCAAGCATAAATATTGGATTTTTAGTTCCAGCTTTTTTTAGACTTGCAATTATTCTTCCAGGTAAAGCCCCTATGTAGGTTCTTCTATGTCCTCTAATCTCAGCTTCATCTCTTACGCCACCCAGCGAGATTCGAACAAATTCTCTTCCCATTGCATTAGCAATTGACTTCCCAATGGATGTTTTTCCTGTTCCAGGGGGGCCAGAAAAACATAATATAGGACTTTTTATTTTTTCATCTTTTTTACTTCTTGAAATTTTTAGATTTCGTACAGCGAGGTGTTCTAGTATTCTATCTTTAATTTTATCAAGGCCATAATGATCTGTATCAAGAGTATCTTTAGCAAAATTGAGGTCTTTTTTGTCATCAGATTTTTTATTCCATGGAAGATCGGTAAGCCAATCCAAATAAGTTCTTGATACTGTGTACTCAGGAGAATGAGATGGTATTTTTTTTAAGCGCTTCAACTCTTTCATTGCAACTTTATTTACATCATCAGGCATACCAGCTTCATCTACTTTATTTCTGATTTCATCAATTTCGACACTTGGTTCATCCTCGCCGAGCTCCTTTTGGATGGCTTTCATTTGTTCTCTAAGATAATATTCTCTTTGAGACTTCGAAATTTCATCTTGAACCTCAGATTGAATTTTTTCACCTAACTGAATTCTTTGAATTTCCCTAGTAATAATTACATTTGTTTTTTCTAACCTTTTCTTAACATCAATAGAAGCTAAAATTTCTTGCTTTTCTTTAATTGGAATATTAATGAGAGAAATTGATTTATCTGCTAATTTCCCAGGATTTTGTATACTTGTTAGGATATCTGCTTGTTCATCAGATAAATAGGGAGCTATGTCAATTAGTTTTCTAAAAATAGCATGTAAATTTGCTGTCATAGAATCAAGTTCGCTTCCATAGTCAAAAATTTCTTGATTCCTAGTCACCATAGCCTTTAAGAATGATTCATTATCAATATTTGTTTCTAGCTTAACTCTTTCTAAACCTTGAACAATAGCTGATTTTGAACCATCCGGCATATCAAATACTTTCATTATGTTAGCTAGTGTACCCCAATTGTATAAGTCTTCAAGAATTGGCACTTCAACCGAACTATCTTTCTGGGCAACTACGACTATGTGTTTATTTTTTGAACCTTTTAAGCTATTTACTAGTTCTAAAGACTGTTCTCTACCGACATAAATAGGAATAATTTGCTGAGGAAATAAAACTGTATTTCTCAATGGTAGAACAGGGTATAAATCAGTTGATTTTTGTTTACTCATAATAAATAATTTATAACAAATATTAGACCATAACTAAATAATATGACAAAATGTTAGTAGTATAATATTATTTTTTACATTCCATGCTAATAGTTTGCATAGAAACTGCCATTTCTTGTGGATTTCTGTACATATCTTCCAATGATAGATACTTCAGCTCTAACTTATTTAAAACACAATTACAAAGTTCATTGTCGCCAATACCAAGACTTAAACAGCTATCAATCCAATTTTTTTTATCATCAATACTCCAGCCTTTACTTTCACTGGGATTACTTAAAATTAAAACATATGCAACAGATATCATGAAAATAAGTGTAACTATAGAAAATCTAAAATATTGTTTCATAATAATTCCTAATTAATTATTATACAACTTAACTTGTTCATCTGCATGATATGAGGATCTAACAAGAGGTGCTGACTCTACAACTTTAAACCCAAGCTCATAACCAAATTGTTTGTATACTTTAAATTGGTCTGGATGGACAAATCTTTCTACTGTTAAATTATTTTTTGATGGCTGAAGATATTGTCCAATATTAAATATTTTAACTCCTATAGAAGCAACTTCTTCCATAGTTTCAAAAACTTCTTCATCAGTCTCCCCAAGTCCGACCATCATTCCAGTTTTTGTTAAAAGACCGAAATCAACAGACATTTTTAATACTTCTAAAGTTCGATCCCAATTTGATTGTTTTCTAACGCTTTTTGAAATTCTCTTAACACACTCAACATTATGAGAAAAGATTTCAGGTTTTGCGTTGAATACTTTTTCTAAAGAAGGAATATGTGCTTTAAAATCTGGTGTTAATACTTCAACACTACATCCCGGCACAGATAGATGTATTTGGTTTATTGTGTCTGCCCATATTGATGCGCCATAATCATTTCTTAAATCATCGCGGTCAACGGAAGTCACAACAACATGTTTTAGCTCCATTTTTTTTACAGCTTGAGAAACTCTAATGGGCTCCATTGTATCGTAAATTGGTGGTTTCCCAGTCTTGACAGAACAGAATCCACAAGCTCTTGTGCATACATCACCAAGAATCATAATTGTTGCAGTCTTCCTATTCCAACATTCATAAATATTAGGGCATCTTGCCTCAACACATACTGTATTTAGCATTTTGCTATTTATAATTTCTTTTGTAGCTTGAAATGATTCACTTGTATCAAGCTTAATTTTCAACCAGTCTGGTCTACGAGTATTTGTATTTAAATCACTCATTCTTAAATTTCAATCTTATCTCCATATGAATCTATTATTTGAGATAAATAGGATAAAAATTTTGTCCCATAAGCTCCATCAATTAAGCGATGATCATATCCTAGGGTTACATACATCATACTTCTTATCACGATAGAGTCTCCAAAATCGGTTTCTTTAACGACAGGTTTTTTTTGAATTTTACCGATTGACAAAATTCCTACATTCGGCTGGTTAATAATTGGAATTCCAAAAAGTCCACCAAAAACACCTGGATTTGTTATTGTAAAAGTAGAGCCTTGAACTTCTTCTAGGTCAAGCTGTTTATTTCTTGCTCTAGCTGATAAATCTTCAAGCGACCGTGATAATCCTATTAAATTGAGCTCTTCAGATGACTTTATAACAGGTACAATTAAATTATTATCTTCAAGAGCAACAGCCACACCCATATTAATACTTTTGTGATGAACTATATCAGTCTCTACAATTGAAGTATTTAATAGAGGAAATTCACTCAAAGCTTTAATGCAAGCATCAATTAAAAGTGACGTAACTGTTAGTTTTATTGAATGTTTATTTTTGTAAGCTTCTGAAAATGTATTCTTGACCTTAAGTAAATTTGTAACATCTATATCTATAGTTGAATAAACATGTGCTGATATTCTCTGAGATTGAATCATATGTTCAGAAATTTTCTTTCTAACAGGATCCATAGCCTCAACTTTTGAATCTAAATCCTGAGGCAATGAAACTCTAGATTTTTTTGATTCTTCATTAACAACTATTGTATTATGCGAACTACTAGTTTTCTTAGATGTATTATGTGAACTACTAGTTTCCTTAGATTTTAAATAATTTAGAATATCTAATTTATTAACCCTACCACCTCTTCCTGTTCCTGATATATCATCAAGTTCTGATAGGTGAAGGCCTTCTTTTTTTGCAATAGATCGTACCAATGGAGAATAAAATCTACTTGAAACTTTATGATCATTTTTCAAATCTATATCTGGTTCATTTGAGGAAATTTCAGTCGAGGATATGATATTTTTATTAACATCAATTAAATCTTTATCCTTTAAATCAGATCTTTCAGAATTATCTTCATTATTTATTTTTTCACCTTTTTCACCTATTACACCTATAACAGTACCGACTTCAACAGTTTCATTCGCATCAAAAAGAATTGATATTATTTCTCCTGATGCCGGAGAAGGAACTTCTGAATCAACTTTATCTGTAGATATTTCAAGAATAGTCTCATCTTTTTTAACCATATCGCCAACATTCATTTTCCATTCTGTAATGGTACCTTCAGTAATAGATTCACCCATTTTCGGCATTATAATATCAGTTGCCATTATTTATCCTTAAAAGTTAATTGTTTTGTTGATTGCATCTTTTATCCAATTTGTTTGTACTAATATCTTTTCTTCAAGAGTGCTAGAATACGCAATTGGTAAATCTTTAGATGCAACTCTTAATATTGGAGCATCTAAAAATTCAAATAAATGCTCAGAAATTTGCGCAGATATCTCTCCACCAAAACCATTTGTCAGATTATCTTCATGAGCAATAACAATTCTATTTGTTTTCGAAACAGATTCCTTAATGATATCTATATCCAATGGACAAAGTGTTCTCAAATCTATAATATCTGCTGAAACCCCAAGCTCTTTAACTGCTTCTATAGTTTTTTGCACAATAGCGCCCCATGTGATAATTGTAATATCATTACCAAAAGATATATATCTGCCTTTACCAAATTCTAACAAGGTATTGGTGTCAGGTTCATTTGCTGCGGCGTAATTTTGCCTGTATAGTCCTTTATGTTCAAGAAATAATACTGGATCATCCATTCTGCAAGCTGTTTTCAATAAAGCCTTTGCATCTGCTGCATTTGAAGGATATGCAATATAAACTCCTGGTAAATGGGCAAAATAGCCATCAATACTTTGACTGTGACATAAAGAGCCATGGATATATCCTCCCACAGGTACTCTTACCACTAAGGGACAGTACCAATCTCCATTGGACCTGTAACGCAAGGTTGCTAACTCGTTTCTGATTTGCATCATCGCTGTCCAAATATAATCACCAAACTGAATCTCAACTACTGGTTTATAGCCTAATGTTGCCATTCCAATTGCAGTACCTATTATTGAGGACTCAGCTAATGGAGAATTAAATACTCTATCAAGGCCAAACTTTTCTGTCAATCCCCGAGTTGCAGTAAAGACACCACCTTTGCCTCCTGCAATATCTTGGCCAAAAAGTATCATTTTTTTGTTTTCGTCCAACTCTTCTGACAAAGCATGATTAATAGCATCTACCATTACACATTTATCACTATCAATTTTATGAATGTCAGATTCATTACTAAAATTAATATTAATATTATTTGAAAATAAATTTTTAGAAAACGAATTTGCTTCTGGATCATCTTGTAATTCAGCCCATTCAGTATCTAGGTCAACTTGTTCTTTTATAATTTGCTCAAGATCTTCAAACTCCTTACCTTTAATAATTTTATTTTTCAAGCACTCATTTTTAAATAAAATTAGAGGATCTCTTTTCTTGTCATCATTTAATTCTTTTGTTGATCTATATTTTGCATGATCATCTGATGAAGAATGAGGTAATAATCTTACAACATCTGAAATAATTACACTTGGTCCTTTCCCTTTACGTGCTCTTTCTGATGCTAATTTAAACGCTTGATAGGATTCAAAAAAATCACATCCATCTACATCATATCTCGATAGAGAATCGTATCCAGAAGTAATATTATAAATCGATTCTCCACTTGTTTGCTCTTCAATGGGGACTGAAATAGCATATTTATTATTTTGTATATGAAAAATTACTGGGGCTTTTTCTCTACTTGCCCAATTTAAAGATTCATGGAAATCTCCTTGACTAGTTGTCCCTTCACCTGAAGATACATACACAATGGCTTTATTTTTTTCACGTTGACATACAAAACTTGCACCGACTGCTTGTAAATATTGAGTTCCTGTAGGGCTTGATTGACTAACAATATTTAATTTTTTACTTCCAAAGTGTTGAGGCATTTGCCTACCACTTGAATTCGGGTCATCATCCTTGGCTAAAAAAGACAATAAAAGCTCTCTAGAGGTCATACCTAGTCCAATACAAAAAGCTTGTTCTCTATAATATGGATATGAAAAATCAGTTTTATTGTTAATATTTTTTGCAGCAGCCAATTCAGCAGCCTCATGGCCAGATGCCCCAATATGAAAAAAACCCTTACCTTGCTTAAGTAAAATTAATTGTTTCTGATCAAGGATTCTAGATAAATACATTTTTGAGTATATATCTAAAAGATCTTTTTTTGTAAAACCCTTATATTTAGACATATTCTACCTTTTTTTCAATATCGAGAATTAGCATTTTTTGAATGTTTTGTATCATCAAATCAGCTATATACAAAAGTGAGTAATCTTCACCTTTTATTTTAGCAATTGAAGTAAGACCAAAATCAGAAATGCCACATGGAATCATTCCTCTGTAAAGACTTAGATCGGTATGGATATTTATTGCAAATCCATGCATTGAAACCCATCTTGAAAGTCTAACACCTAAGGCAGCTATTTTATGATCATTAACCCAAACGCCTGTTAATCCTTCTTTTCTATTTGAAGAAATATTAATTTCGTTAAGCATTTCAATAATTGATTGTTCTAAACTTCTCATAAACCAAGTGATACTTCTTCTATATTTTTTTAAATCAATTATAGGATAACCCACTAATTGTCCAGGGCCATGATATGTAATTTCTCCCCCTCTATCTGTTTTAATCACATCTATGTTTTTTGGACGTGCTGGAAGTAAATTATTTAAATCTGCATTTTTACCAAGAGTGTAAACAGAATCATGCTCTAGAAATAGAATGACATCATTGATTTTTTTATTAATAACATTTTCTTGAATTACTTTCTGCAGTTTCCAAGCTTCAGAATAGTCTATTCTTCCAAGCCAATAGGAATTCAAATTGGATTGTGAATTAGTTAAAATAAAATCTAAGATACTACTCAAGCTTTTTCCAGATAAATCAATGGATTTGCAAGATTGATAAAAACCTAAATGCTCAATATTTATTTTTCTTGAAGTGGTTTTGAACATAATTAATTAATCAAGTTTAAAAATTCTTCTCTTGTTTTTTTTTCTCTTCTAAAAATACCTGTCATATTAGAGGTTTGCATACTGGCATTTTGCTTTTGCACTCCTCTCATTCTCATACACATATGCTCTCCTTCAATAACAACTCCAACACCTTTAGGATTTAAAAACTCTGTAATACCTTTAGCAATTTGTTGAGTTAACTGCTCTTGAAGTTGCAATCTTCGTGCATATATGTCTACTATTCTAGGAATTTTCGATAATCCTAAAACTTTACCGTCAGGAATATATCCAACGTGTACCTTACCCATGAATGGTAGTAAATGATGTTCACATAGACTGTAATAATTTATATCTTTAACAATTATCATATCTTGATTCTCAACCGAGAAAATAGCATCGTTAACAACCTGATCTATTGTTTGATTATATCCACCGACTAAAAATCTCCATGACTTAGATACTCTGTGTGGAGTTTTGATAAGCCCCTCCCTAGCTGGATCTTGACCAAGTTCTATCAATAGCTCTTTAGTTATCTTTTCTATTTTATCCATCTTTTATTATTCATCTCCATAATATTCAGTAAAAATCGTTCCAGTCTCTCTAAGCTTAACGCAAAATAGTTTGGCTGGCAAAACTATTTCTGAAGCTATCTGCTCCCATATGAAAACAACTAAATTCTCAGTTGAGGGTTGCTTATCATTAAACCATTCAACATCCTGTATCAAATTATGATCTAAAATATTTATTACTTTTTTATTAACTACTTCATTTAGTTCCTTTAGATTTACAACAAATCCACTTGAATTATCAATTGGACCCTTTATTGTAACATAAAGATCATAATTATGTCCATGTAATCTAACATCGTCATGAAAAACCTCTATATTTTTGGCTTCATTCCAATCATCATTCCAATATCTATGGGCAGCGCAAAATTTATACTGTTTAGTTATCTGTGGCATTTTTGGACCTTTTTATTGTGATATAATTTAATATTGTAGTATATAACATTAAAAGGCTTTGGATAAATTTATTAAATATTTTTTTTAATTTCTTATTGAATTGAAAATCTTAGCATATAATTTTGAGAACTAATCAAATCTAATAGGGTTATCAATCACACTGTTAACTTTCATTGACAGCTTAACAGACATCTGTATAGAAACAACCATATATTTTTAAATATTTTTAATATTATTAATATGATTCGCTGTAAAAAATTTTTAATTTAATACATATATGGTCTATACAGGATTTTATATTATTTCAAGTTTATTTGTTTTTCACAAATTCTCAACCTTTTCTAAAATTAATTTAGGTATTATTGTTGGTCTTATGCTACCCGATTTAGATACATTCTTCAAATATTTAAATTCAGCTGAGAATTTACATGGCGGTCCACTTCATAGCATAATTCTAGCTTTAAGCATATTTATATTTTTACTTATAATTAGTGAAATTAAAAAAAAAAATTTTAATAAAAAGATAATAAACGGACTTTTCATTGGAATTGTCTGTCATATTTTTTTTGATATTCTTATTTCTGGACAAAAAATTTCATTCTATTGGCCTCTTCCAATAAGTCCAGTAGATTCACTATTTAATTTTAAAATAAGCTCTAATACCCAATATATTTTATCTTGTTTGCAATTTCTTATTTATAGGTATATTGGTCATAGATTAATTGTTTTATTAATTGATTCTAACTTTCCAATTCTAAGCCAAGGGAAAGCAATTCATCTGATCTCAAATTTCATGAAAATTCAATTTTTTTTCTTTTTATTATTCTTATTCTTATTTGTACTAAAAATAAAATATCCAATTTTGCTAATTGATTTTTCTATGTTATGTTCAATCATATTTTCGTTATATTGTTTATATACATTAAAAGATATTTTTAATAAGGAAGTAATCATTGGACAATAGTTTATTAGGAATTTTCACTAAGTTTTTTACTTACTCATCAATACAGGCAAAAATAATTGCTACTATTATCGCATTTATTCTCTTTTTTGTAATAAAAAAATTAATATTGAGAATTGTTTACAATACTACTGAAAATGTAAAAACAAGATATCAATGGCATAAAATTACCAGTTACATATCTTTTTCATTAATTTCTATTATCATAGCAAATATTTGGCTTGAAGGGATTGAATCAATAGCAACTTACTTGGGACTTGTGTCTGCAGGTGTTGCAATTGCTCTTAAAGAACCCTTAACTAATTTAACTGGATGGTTATACATAATTTGGAGAAGCCCTTTTGATGTGGGTGATAGAATTCAATTAGGTAAAGAAACAGGAGATGTAATTGATACCAATTTATTCAACTTTACTCTTATGGAAATAGGAAACTGGGTAGATGCAGACGACCATACTGGAAGATTAATACATGTTCCCAATGGTCTTATTTTTACCGCTACACTTGCTAACTATGGAAAAGGTTTCAAGTATATATGGAATGAAATGCCAGTACTTGTTACTTTTGAAAGTGACTGGCGAAAAGCAAAAAATATATTATTAGAAATTGTACATGATAACTCAATTATTCAAACCAAAAGTGCTGAAAAAAAATTCAAAGAAGCAAAAAAAGTATTTATGCTTAAAAAGCCAGATTTAGAGCCTACTGTTATCACGAAAGTTGAAGACAGTGGCGTAGAATTAACTTTAAGATACTTATGTCGACCTGACATGCGACGTGAGACAGAACATAAAATCTGGGAAGATATTCTTGATAAATTTGATAAATATGACAATATAGATTTTGCCTATCCTACACAACGTAGAACACCATAGATTTAATATCTCATAATAAACTAAAGTAGAAATTAAAAATAATGAAAATAGCTAAATATAAATATAAAGATAAGGTCTCTTTTGGCCACTATACTGGATCGGGGAAAATAATAGATTTAGGTAGTAATTTCATTGACATATTTGATTTATTAGAAAATATTAAAAAAGTGGATACCTACTTAAAGTCTGATAATTTATTAATTCTTGATATAGATTCACTAGATCTACTACCTCCACTAAAACCAAGATCACTGAGGGATGCATACGCATTTAGACAGCATGTTGAAACTAGCAGAAAAAATCGTGGGCTTGAAATGATTAAAGAATTTGATGATTTTCCAGTCTATTACTACAGTAATGCAGATGCTGTGATGGGTCCTGGAAACATTAACATTGATGATGTTTTCATGAATGAGCTTGATTTTGAATTAGAAGTTGCAATATTAATAGGAAAAGAAGGTATAAATATAGATTGCAAAGATGCTGATAATTATATTGCAGGCTTTATGATCATGAATGATTTTAGCGCTCGTGATTTACAAATGGCTGAGATGAAACTAAATCTTGGCCCTGCAAAAGGTAAAGATTTTGCTACCACAATAGGGCCTTTTCTTGTTACTCCGGATGAATTAAAAAATCAAATCATACCTACAGAAAGTGGTAATAAATTATCTTTAAAAATGGAATGCTTTATAAACTCAAAAAAAATATCAGAGGACAATTTAATAAATTTGAGTTGGACTTTCTCCCAAATCATTGAAAGAGTTTCTATGGGTACAAGAATATTCCCAGGAGATATCATTGGATCAGGTACTTGTGCAACTGGTTGCTTTCTGGAATTAAATCAAACTAATGATACTCAATGGCTTAAAAAAGAAGATATTATTGAGCTTAAAGTTGAGTCTCTTGGCACACTTAAAAATACCATTAAATAATCTACTTAATTAAAAGTAGAAACAAATATTTACAATATACTTTTTGTTAATATTTACTATTTTTTATAGCTTTAGATAAACGTCAAGAGAAATCGAATGAAAAATAAAATTTTATTTATCGTATTTTCATCCATACTAGCTTTTTATAATAATGACAAAAAGATGGTTGAAATTAATTTTAATGACCTAAAAGATCTCGATATTCTTGTAAGAATGGACATAGATCTTGATCATCATAGGACATCAGAGAGTGTTCATGCCCATGTAAATGAAAATCAATTTAATACTATCTCAGCATTAGGATTTAACATTAAATATATTCCTAATCAAGCAAGACTTTACTATGAAGAGCTCATTGCAGATCCTAATTTTTCAGAAAATCCAATGCGTTCATATCATAATTATAATGAATTAACTGATTTTTTAACTAATATAAATATTGAATTCCCAGATATAACAAATTTATTTTCAATTGGTCAATCTGTTCAAGGAAGAGAACTAT
>Ga0163109_10003057_pt1 | contig 12822 bp, 13 predicted proteins | sample CRUFie1St13metaG_FD_108704 | JGI IMG/M metagenome (GOLD analysis project Ga0163109, IMG submission 108704) | Marine microbial communities from the Costa Rica Dome - CRUD Field 142mm St13 metaG | ecosystem: Environmental > Aquatic > Marine > Oceanic > Photic zone | place: Costa Rica: the Eastern... | reverse complement strand
GCTTGATATTCACTCATGCCATTGAAGGGTAATACCCGCTGTTGCTCGGGTTGCTCCGGATCGACCGCAGGACCGACGATATAGCTGGACCAATCAGTAACAGACAAGACGTCCAAACTGACACCTAAGTTGCGCAGCTGATCTTGTAATTTTGCGCCAGTGGCATCGTCACCAACAAAGCCAATAAGCGAACAATGCTGGTCAAAAGATGTTAACAACAACGCAACCTGAGCAGCAGCCGCGGGAACAACCGCCGCACCTGTCGGCGGCATCACCGCAATATCGCCCACAACTAATACATGGCCGTCGGGGTGATCTACCGCATCAACATTTGGGGTCAACAAACGGTTCACATTGCACTCTTCTTCATAGCGGCCAGTTTAACAGGGATCGCAACGACTAGGCGCTGGCGCTATCATCGTCACAATGGCTCTCTCCAATTCCTTTCAGACCACCATGCTTGCGCCCAAGTACTGGCTCAGCTGGGCGCTTGTGGCTATGGCCTGGTTGGTTGCACGGCTGCCTTTGACTTGGATTCTAGCCTTGGGCCGGTGTCTTGGTCATATTGTGTACCGGCTTGGCGGTTCACGACGGCACATCGCCGAGGTCAATATTAAATTGTGTTTTCCTGAACTCAGCGACGTAGAACGCGCACAGTTAGTCAAAGAAAACCTACTGCATACCGGCATGGGCCTGACAGAAGCCACGATCCCATGGCTCAACCCTAGACGCGACTTACGCAAACATACGACCGTGATCGGGCTACAGCATCTGAGCGAGGCGCAAGCCGCCGGTACCGGCGTGTTGCTATTGGGCGGCCACTACACCTGTATCGACATAACTTGCCAGCCCCTCGGTGACGCGGCCATTGATGTAATGTATCGAGCCAATAAAAATTTAGTTTGGGAATGGTTACAAGTACGCGGCCGCCGGCACTTTTTTGACCATGTGGTTGAACGCAGCGACATGCGCCAAACCCTGAGTCTGCTTAAATCGGGGCGCGCATTATGGTACGCACCGGACCAAGACTATGGCCGCAAGCACTCAGTATTCGCGCCGTTTTTTGGCCAGCCAGCAGCAACCATTCGAGCAACCTCACGACTGGCCAAAGCGACCGGGGCAAAAGTGCTTATGCTGAACGTATTTCGCGATCCCCATCGCGCCCATTGGACGCTAACTTACGACCCCGTGCTTGCCGACTTTCCAAGCGGTGATGATGTTGCCGACGCGAGCCGAATCAACCAACTTTTGGAAACCCACATTCGATCGCACCCCGCCCAGTATCTTTGGGTGCACCGGCGCTTCAAGACGCGCCCTGACGGCGAACCGCCAGTCTACTAACGGCCAGGTGCGTCTGCTCAACCTTGGGATTACAATGCGCCGCTGCTACAACGCGCCTTTATGCCTGGGGTCTTAAGTGTTACCTAAGTTCGCTGACATGCTTAATCAACTGGTGGCAGAGCCGTCCATCAGTTCAACTACTGCGGAAATTGATCGCAGTAATCTGCGCGTGGTCGAACATCTGGCCAATTGGCTCGACGATTTGGGCTTTGCCACCGAGCTTATGCCGCTGCCTGACCGGCCAGATAAAGCCAATTTAATTGCCACACTTGGAGCGAATGGTAAGCCCCACCCTGGCGGTTTGGTGCTGGCGGGACACACCGATACAGTGCCAGTCGATGAGGCCCTGTGGCAATCCGACCCGTTTCAGCTGAAGGATACGGATCAGCGCTTCTATGGCCTTGGCAGCTGTGACATGAAAGGTTTTTTCCCTGTGGCATTGCAGGCTGCCGCTGCATTCGCAGACAAAGCCCTTTCATCGCCGCTAACCATCGTTGCAACCTCCGACGAAGAATCGTCTATGGCAGGTGCGCGCTACCTAGTTGAGAGCGGTCGGCCGAAAGCCGATTACGCAATCATCGGCGAACCAACCGGCTTGCAGCCAATTTACGCCCATAAAGGCGTTAGCATGATGAGCGTAACCGTACACGGCGCGGCAGGACACTCCTCGGATCCGAGTCTGGGCAACAACGCTTTGGATACTATGCATTCGGTGATGGGCGCGCTAATAAGCTTCCGTGAGGAACTTGCCCAACAACACCAACACCCCGGCTTTACCGTACATGTGCCCACTCTGAACCTCGGCTGTATGCGCGCGGGTGATAATCCCAACCGCATCTGTGGCCATGCCGAATTACAGATTGATCTGCGTCTGCTGCCCGGGATGGATTCGGATGCCGTGCACCGACAGCTTGAACAGCGCTGCCAAGAGGCCGCCGCTGGTTCTAAAACGCACCTCACTGTGCGTACGGCATATCCGCCGGTACCGCCATTTGAATCATCCGCGGATAGCGATCTCTTAGTCACGCTATCCGAGCTGTCCGGTAATGCACCGGGTACCGTAGCATTTGGCACCGAAGCACACTTTTTACAGACCCTTGGCATGCAAACCGCCGTATGGGGGCCGGGCAGCATCGATCAGGCGCATCAGCCCAACGAATATCTCGAACACGCGCATATTCAACCCGCTATCGATACCCTGCAGCAGGTCATAAGCCGGTATTGTCAGGCGTAGCGCATGAACACATCTGAATTCAACCCAACAGCACGGTTCGTATTGAGCGTAGAATACGCGCCGCAACAGCACCCAAGTAATTTGGAAGATTTGGTTTGGACAGTTTAGAACGCTATACAAGTTGGTTTCGCGGTTCTACGCCTTATATCAGCGCGCACCGCGGTAAGACCTTTGTGGTATTCCTCGGAGGCGATGCGCTAATGCACAGCAACCTAGTGAATATCGTCCATGATTTGGCGCTACTCAACGTACTAGGAGTGCGTCTGGTAATCGTGCACGGCGCACGGCCCCAGCTTAACGAGGCATTTGCCGACAGTCTCTTTCATCACGGTCGCCGCATCACCTCGGCCACTCAAATGCAGGAGATCAGCGGCATATTTGGATCGCTACGGGCAAACTTAGAGTCTCTATTTTCTACGGGCTTACCGAACACGCCGCTGCACAACGTTGAGGTCAATATTGTATCGGGCAACTTTATCGCCGCCCAGCCGGTAGGCATCTTAGATGGCATCGATCACCAATGCACTGGCCGCTTGCGTAGTGCTAACGTCGACGCCATAGCAAAACTATTGGATACCCAAGCGATTGTTTTACTCTCGCCGCTTGGTTTTTCCACCTCCGGACAAACTTTCAACCTCGCCGCCGAAGAATTGGCCGCGGAGCTAGCCGTGGCGCTTGAAGCCGACAAACTGATTGTTTTTAACGACCCTGGTCAAATCACCGATGCTGGGCAACAGCGCATCAGCCGCATTACCCCAGAGCGGCTGAACGGGCTTTGTGCTGATTTAGACCCTGATACTAAGGTGCGCTGCCAGGCCTTAATTGCCGCAAATACTCAGGGCGTAGAGCGCGGTCATCTTGTTGCTTTTGCTGACGACGGCGCCTTGCTGCAGGAATTGTTTACCGCCGACGGCATTGGCACTCAAGTATCTCGTCATGACGAGGACTTAATTCGTCAGGCTCAGCTCGAGGACGTGGCGGACATTGTAGAAATCATTCGCCCCCTAGAAGAGGACGGCGTATTGGTACCGCGCTCCCGCGCCCAGCTGGAGCAGGAAATCGCGCAGTTCTTTATCGCCGAACTGGACGGTGTTGTGGTGGGCTGCTGCGCGGTATATGCCTTTGCTGATACTGCTGAGCTGGCCTGTGTTGCGGTGCATGAAAATTACCGTCATCAATACAGTGATATGGGCATTGGCAGCGCGTTGTTAGAGGCTGCAGAGCGAGCAGCGTCCGCCCAAGGCGCGACAAGTTTATTTGTACTGACAACCCAGACTCAGGAGTGGTTTGTTAGTCATGGCTTCACGCCAGCGGACGTAGAATCGCTGCCCAGCAGCAAACAATCTTTGTACAACTGGCAGCGCGGTTCGGCCGTGCTGCAAAAGCCCCTTTAACTTTAGTAGGAATACCTCATGGCGAACGAACGGCCCTATAGTAGTCAGGTTGTCGATGGCGTAGAGCAAGCGCCGAGCCGCGCTATGCTGTACCCAACTGGCTTTAAGAAAGAAGACTTTAGCAAACCGCAAATTGGCATCGCGTCGACCTGGAGCATGGTGACCCCGTGCAATATGCACATTAACGAGCTGGCAGAGGCTGCCGCCATGGGTGCCGACGAAGCCGGTGCAAAGTCAGTATTGTTTAACACCATTACGGTGTCAGACGGCATATCCATGGGCACACCGGGTATGCGTTATTCTCTGGTATCCCGTGAAGTGATTGCAGACTCTATCGAAACCGTGGTTGGGGCTCAGGGCTTCGACGGCTTTGTCGCCATCGGTGGCTGCGACAAAAATATGCCCGCCTGCGGCATTGCAATCGCGCGCATGAATCGCCCCAGTGTTTTCGTCTACGGCGGCACCATTTTACCCGGCGAGCAACGCCGAGATATCGTATCGGTATTCGAGGCTGTGGGCGGACACGCTGCCGGCACGGTCTCAGACATCGAGCTACAGGAAGTAGAAGCTACCGCGATACCAGGACCCGGATCGTGCGGCGGCATGTATACCGCCAACACCATGGCCTCGTCGATGGAGGCCTTAGGACTGTCCCTACCCAATAGCTCTGCGCAAAATGCAGTCAGCGAAGCTAAACGCCAGGACAGTTACAACGCCGGGGCAGCCGTACGTAACCTGATAAAATTAGGCATCAAGCCCAGCGACATCCTCAGTCGGGAAGCATTTGAGAATGCGATCACCATTACCATCGCATTAGAGGGTTCTACGAACGCAGTACTGCACCTGTTAGCCATCGCCCATGCCGCGCAAATCCCACTGACCCTGGATGATTTCAGTCGCGTTGGTAAGCGCGTACCGGTGTTGGCAGATATGCGCCCGGCAGGCCAGTACGCTATGAGCGAACTCATCGAAATTGGCGGTATCCAGCCACTGATGAAGACCTTGCTTGCAGAGGGCCTAATGCACGGCGATTGCCTAACAGTGACGGGCAAAACCTTGGCGGAAAATTTAGCGACGGTACCAGACTATCCGGCCACGCAAAAAATCATCCGCCCACTCAGCAACCCGATCAAGAAAGACAGTCACCTAGTGGTACTGCGCGGCAACCTCGCACCAGAAGGCGCCGTGGCAAAAATCACCGGCCATGAGGGTCTGACTTTTACCGGCACCGCGCGCTGCTTCCACGGCGAAGAAGCTGCAATGGCAGCCATTATGGACGGCACCGTGGACAAAGGTGATGTGGTCATCGTGCGCTATGAAGGACCGAAGGGTGGCCCCGGCATGCGTGAAATGCTCAGCCCAACCAGTGCGATTAACGGCCGCGGGCTATCAGAGCACGTTGCACTGTTAACTGACGGTCGTTTTTCCGGCGGTTCCCATGGATTTGTAATCGGCCATGTAACACCTGAAGCACATCTGGGCGGACCCATCGCCCTAGTAGAGGACGGCGACACCATCACTGTCGATGCCGAGCAGTGCACTGTGACCTTGGCCGTGAGTGACGACGAAATGGCCCGGCGCAGGGCTCAGTGGTCACCACCAGAGCCGTATGCCAAGCGAGGCACATTGGCTAAATACGCCCAACAGGTCAGCTCGGCCAGTGAAGGCGCCGTTACCGATAAATATCTGGACTGAAGTGCCGCCAGCCGCAAACTGCAGGCTATGCGATGCGCCGAGCGAAAACCGCCACAGCGTGCCGGTCTACCGGCTATCGGTTTGTGATTTGTGCTGGCAGCAGGCCCAGGACGGCTGGCCTAAGGAGGCTGAGCCTATTTTATTCGCCGCGCTGGCCAAGGCCGGTCTGCTGATCCCAGACCGCAACGACCGTGGCTTGTTGCCACGGCAATATGCGCCACCAAAAGACTACGCCCTGTAATCCAGCCGACGCCTATGTGCTCAGCTTGTAGGAGTTAGTCGCAGTGCTACCGAATCCTCTCTGGGCGCCATCATGCTGATGATCTGATCGCGCCAGCCGTACTTATCGCGCATCAACTCATTCACGAGTGCTACTCGCTCCGGCTCTGATGCAATAACAAACTCATAGCGGATGCCATCACGCTCCAAGGCCACTGGCGTGGATTGCGCGAGGGCGCGCTGGGTCCATCCCGAGGCGGCGTCTCCGCGCAGCCACATCGCGCCGTCGTGATCCACCACCCATAAGCGCGTTGTTGTTGGAGCACTAGTCGACTGATCCACTGAAGTCAGTACCACGACCTCACCGGTTTCCGACGCCACCCCTTGCAGCAAGACGACAAATAACAGTAGCGCGAATACACTGCCTACCAGCTTTGCTATCAGTCTCATAATTCCCCCGGGTGGTGCGTCGAAACGCTTTAGCGGGCGCTGTGCTGATGCACAAAATCCACTAGGAACTTAACGTTATCCACCGGCGTCTCAGGAATGATGCCGTGGCCTAAGTTAAAGATATGACCGCCGCGACCTGCCACGTCGTGCAAAAGCTGACCTGCCTGCTGACCGATTGCGCGTTGCTCTGCGCACAATATGATTGGATCCAAATTACCCTGCACCGCCTTACAGCCAAGCTGCTCCCACGTTGCTACTAGCGGGGTACGCCAATCAAAGGCTAAAACGTCGAAGGGTAAGGTGGAGACGCTCGGCAGCAGATGTGAATTGCCAGTACCGAAATAAATTACCGGTACCGTAGTGCCCAACTGCTGCAGCATCTTCTCTAAATACGGATGCACAAAAGTGGTGTAATCCTGAATCGACAAGTTGCCCACCCAAGTGTCAAACAACTGCACCGCCTCCACCCCAGCACTGATCTGCAGCTGCAGATAACTGACCAGTTGCTGTACCAACTTATCCATAAGCTGGGCCCATAAGTCTGGGCGGTTATGCATCATTTTTTTCACTTCAACATAGTTGCGCGAGCCCCGTCCTTCTATGGCATAAGACGCTAGGGTGAAAGGCGCTCCGGCAAAACCAATTAACGCGATGTGCTTTGGCAAATCCGCATTAATGCAGCTCACGGTATCAGCAATATAGGGCGTGGCTTCTATGGCTGGCGCGGTCCGCAACGCCGCAACATCCTGTTCATGACGAATGGGGTTACTGAAAACCGGCCCCTCGCCGGGCAGGTAGTCTAAGTGCAATCCCATGGGCTCAAGAATAGGCAGCAGATCAGCGAACATGATTGCGGCATCAACCCCGAGAATACGCTGCGCGTCTAACGTCGCTTGGGCGGCTTTCTCTGGATTTTTAAAAAAATCCAAGCTCGGCAAGTCGCCTTTCACTTGGTGATATTCGGGCATGTAGCGCCCGGCTTGGCGATTCAGCCATATCGGCGTATGCGCCGGCTGTTCGCCGCGACAGGCTTGCAGGAACACCTTTTCCATGTGCTGTTGTCCTTGTTCAAAAACGTCGATTTAGTTGCCAAACGGCCTAGGCGATCTGCTGCGGGTCTACCTCAGCTGCGTAGTCCACGCCGGCAATCCCAAAACCAAAAATGCGCAAAAAGTCCTCGCGAAAGCCCGCAAGATCACCCAATTGCTCGAGGTTGTCGGTGGTTACCTCAGGCCAGCGTTGGCGCACCGCCTGCTGCACCGGCTCGGACAATTCTTGATCGTCTACCCGAATCCGGCCTTGATCATCCAAACGCTGTTCGGCACCGGGCACCAGTTGGGTGCTAAACAATCGATAAATATGACTTATGCAGTCTTCATGCAGGCCCTGCTCTTTCATTACTTTAAACAATAACGCCACATAGAGCGGCACCACTGGAATAGCTGAACTGGCCTGACTAACAATGGCTTTAAGTACCGCAACACGGGCACTGCCGCCGCTGGCTGCCAACTGGGCATTTATCGCCTGACTGGCGCGATCTAGGTCTGCTTTCGCTAACCCCAGAGTGCCTTCCCAATAGATAGGCCAGGTCAACTCACTGCCGATGTAGGTAAAGGCGACAGTCTGAGCATTGGGCGCCAACAAATCTTGCTCTTTCAGCATATGCATCCAAAATTCCCAGTCTTCACCGCCCATTACCGCCACAGTATTAGCGCTTTCTTCCTCGGTGGCTGGCTCCAGTGACACTTCACTGACTTCGCCCTTTTCGACGTGCACGGTTTTAATGTCCAGCACCTCGCCTAGGGGTTTGATACTGGAACGATGCAGCTCGCCAGTGCGTGGGTGTTGGCGTACCGGCGAGGCCAGACTGTAAATCACTAGGTCTATCTGACCCAAATCCTGGCGGATCACATCGGCGGCTCGTTCGCGCATTTCATCAGAAAATGCGTCGCCATCGAGGGTACGAGCGTATATGCCGGCCTCGGTGGCCGCCCGTTCGTACGCTAAGTTGTTATACCAGCCGGCCGAGGCGGTTTTATTTTCGGTTGGTGCTTTTTCGTAAGAGATGCCGAGGGTATTAGCGCCATAGCCAAAACCTGCAACAACCCGACTAGCCAAGCCATAACCGCCAGAGCAGCCCAACACCAGAACATTCTTAAATGGTTTTTCGTTCCCAACTGCTTGGCTTGCCACATAGTCAATTTGTTCTTGCACGTGGGCGGCACAGCCGGTGGGATGTGCTGTTGTACAGATAAAGCCGCGGATGCGAGGTTTTACAATCATGACGTGAGTTCTTTTAGTGGTTTCCTTGAACGCCTCAAAGGACCGGTGTGGCTTCAGTCGCCTATTCGGCCCTAAGTTTGGCAGACGACATCATACCTTCGGCGACCGCCCAACGCATGGTGGCATTAGTATCGAATACCCGAGGGCCATCACGCCGCACAGTAACCCATGCGTGCTCGCCTGAGGCTAAGTCGTGATCGCGATCTCCGTCCAGCGCAATAACGCCAGGCCCAGCAAATTCCACGCGCTGATCTAAGGCCACTCGCTGGGTCCCAAGAACCGGAATGGCGCGAAACAAACCCGGCGACAGCGGAGCCTCTACCAAGTCGCCCCCCGCGCCCATATCCACCTGCAAACCATAATCATCGGCGGCATAGACAGGGTCTACATAGCCGCCAATGGGCGACATGCCAATGGCATTAGGCTCCGCCCGAGTAAGTACCATGCGACGCAGACGTTGAGCATCGAAGGGCAGCAAATTACCTACTTTGTCATCAGCCAACAGAACCGCGTCAATTAGCCCGATGTCTTTGGCGCGTGGTGTTTCTACATGCAGAACTTTAGCGGACTGCTTTAGACCAAGATCGGTGGCATCCAAGACACCGCGCGCATTGAGTCCGGCGACCATCCCTGCAATGGTCGGCTCCACGAGCATCGGAAAAACATTATTGGTTCCAGTAGAAATAGGAATCAGGTCGAGGTCCGCGCAGGCACGCACGATGGCGCGATTGGTACCGTCACCACCTAAGGAAACTACGGTATCGCAGCCTTCAGCTTTGAAGCGCTGGATCATCACTTCAGTATCTTGGGCGGTATTAGTGATCGGGTATTCGACGATATGCACCCGGGCCTTAAGATCCATGAATTCCAGTGCCTTGGACGCGATCGCAAAGGGTTCGCGAGCAATATAGAGGTCGGTCGCTCCTACCGCATCTGCGCCTGCAGCAACCCGCGCCACGATGTCGCGCTTCGCCTCATGAGTCATATTGCTTGCGCGTGCCGCAAGACGTCGCACGTCTCGCCCAGACATTGGGTTAACACATAACCCGACTTTAGCGCTCATATACCTCGATTGAGCAGGGCGCGCTATGGCGATCGTCCGCAGGGTGTTGTTGCTGGGACAGCAGGCGCCATGCATCTAGATCAATGGGCGGAAAGTACACATCCCCCGCAGGCTCGGCATGCACCCGAGTAACGTACAGGCGTTCTGCCAAGGGCAGAGCCAGTGCATATATTTCTGCGCCACCGATAATCATGGTCTCATCAACACCGTCAATCAGGCCCTGCTGTTCGGCCAGATCTAATGCTTCTGGTAAATCACCCACCACCTGCACACCATCGCGCTGCCACAGAGGATCCCGGGTAAGCACAATATTCGTACGTCCGGGCAGTGGCGACTTCATCGATTCAAGGGTCTTACGTCCCATGATTACCGGCTTACCCATGGTGGTGGTCATAAAGTGCTTCATGTCTACCGGCAGCCGCCAAGGCAATCTGTTGTCACGGCCAATGACACCGTTCTCGGCCATGGCCCATATTAAGCTGATACGCACCGTCTATCCTTAAACTGCAATCGGCGCTTTTATGCCCGGATGGGCACTGTAGCCCTCAAGACTGAAGTCGTCGTACTGAAAGCTGAAGATATCTTTGACCGCAGGATTAATATTCATCGTTGGCAACGGCAGGGGGTCACGCTGTAACTGGCGATCTGCCTGTTCCAGGTGGTTTGAATATATGTGGGCATCACCCAAGGTATGGACGAAGTCCCCGGCCTCAAGCTCACAAACCTGAGCCAACATCATGGTGAGCAGTGCATAGGATGCAATGTTGAACGGCACGCCGAGAAATATATCCGCACTGCGCTGGTACAGCTGGCAGGACAACTTGCCATCAGCTACATAAAACTGGAACAGCGTGTGACAGGGCGGCAGCGCCATGTTGTCGACCTCAGCCACATTCCATGCGCTAACGATATGTCTACGGCTGTCCGGATTATTGCGAATCGCCTGCTGCAGCTTACTGATCTGGTCAATAGTAGCCCCATCCGGACCGGGCCAAGAGCGCCACTGGGAACCATACACCGGACCGAGTTCGCCATGTTCGTCGGCCCACTCGTCCCATATATGCACATCGTGATCTGTTAGATAACCAATGTTCGTTGAGCCCGACAAAAACCACAGCAGCTCGTGAATAATGCCTTTCAGGAACATTTTTTTCGTCGTCACCAGCGGGAATCCGTCCGCCAATGTAAAACGCATTTGGTGGCCGAACACACTGTAGGTGCCGGTACCGGTGCGATCATCTTTATAAGTTCCGTGCTCACGCACATGACGCATAAGATCTAAATACTGCTGCATAACCTTGCTAACTTACTCTAGTGACTGTTAATCGGATGCTGCCTGGAAGCAAACCCGGGGGCTTAACGCGCTTGCCCGCGAGCATTTTGCAGCGACCAAAGGCCCAGCAGAATACCAGCGATAAGCAATGGCAGCGACAGCAACTGACCCATGCTGACCCCACCAAAAAGGACAAACCCAATATGTGCATCGGGCTCGCGAAAAAATTCGGTAAGCAGGCGGAAACTCCCATAGCCGCATAGAAATAGCGCCGAAACAAAACCTGCCGGTCGTGGCGTGCGCGACACTAACCAAAGCAGGGTGAACAGCACCGCGCCTTCGAAAAACGCCTGATACAGTGGAGAGGGATGCCGGACTACCGACTCCCAAGCACCCACGCACATTGGGCTTATGGCAATCACAGCGTCGCAGGGATAAATCATACCCACACCAGATTCGCTGACCCGCCCCGGCAGTTCCATATTGATGAAGTTGCCCATACGACCTAGGCCAAGACCAATAGGACATAACGGCGCAAGGAAATCAGTAATCGAAATAAAGCTGCGGCCGGTTCTACGCGCAAACAGCAACATCGCCACCAGCACACCTAATAGACCACCATGAAACGCCATGCCGCCTTCCCAGATGCGGAATAAATAAAGTGGGTCATTAGCAAGTACCGACGCGTTGTAGAACAGCACATAGCCAATACGGCCACCAAGCACTGCGCCCAAGGCTCCGTAAAAAACCAAGTCTGAGAGTTCGTCGCGAGTCCAGTGAGGCTGCTGAGTGGTAGCGCGCCGATGACCTAACCACCACACCGCAGCAAAGCCCAACAAATACATTAGCCCATACCAGCGCAATGCCACTGGGCCTAAGGAAAGAATAATCGGATCAATTTGCGGATATTGCATGGCTTACCGACTCAAGCACATCGAACTGCCGTGCAGGATACCTCAAAGCGCTTAGCGGCTGGTGTTTTTTGCGTCGATTTACCCCCCAGGGATAAGCCTCAAAACATTACCCAAAGTCTTGTTACACTGCCGGTTTTGGCCATATCGATCTATGTGTTTGATCCTTCTAACTTACCGGCCGGGCACAACTCGACCACTTGTTGTTGCCGCTAACCGCGACGAGTTTCATGTACGCGCAACTCAGCCTGCAGATTTTTGGCCCGAATACCCGGATCTACTGGCCGGGAAGGATCTAGTTGCCGGTGGTACTTGGCTAGGCTGCACACGCACCGGTCGTTTTGCCGCATTAACGAACTTTTCCCAAGACACCGATCCAGTCGAACCAAAATCCCGAGGCAGTTTGGTACACGACTTCTTAACCTCAGAGCAATCCGCTCTCGCCTACGCGAACACCATAGACGGTCCAGCATACGCAGGCTTCAACCTGCTGTTGTTCGACGGCGAGCACTTAGCCTACGCGTCAAATATCGCTAGAGGCGACAGCACCCTACCAAGGTTATTAGAACCGGGCAGCTACGGCTTGAGTAACGCAGAATTAGGTGCGGCTTGGCCAAAGTGCGTTGATGGCGCCACCGCCATTGCCAACCTCGCCGCAGATCACTGCGGCGTCGACGAACTGCTGGCACAACTCACCGACAGCAGCACACCGCCAGACGAGCGCCTGCCTAATCGCCAACGCGACATCGAGTTTGAGCGGCGCGTCGCACCCTGTTTCATTGTTGGCGACGACTACGGCACCCGCGCCAGTAGTGCCGTAATCTTTGAAAACGGCCATATCTATTTTTCTGAACAAACCTATCTCGCTGCAGGACAAGTGGGCGAACGCATCGACTTCGACTTCCCACAACACCAGACCCAACAGCAGGAGCGCGCCTAATGGATACTTCACTAACCGC
>Ga0163109_10003056_pt1 | contig 12824 bp, 13 predicted proteins | sample CRUFie1St13metaG_FD_108704 | JGI IMG/M metagenome (GOLD analysis project Ga0163109, IMG submission 108704) | Marine microbial communities from the Costa Rica Dome - CRUD Field 142mm St13 metaG | ecosystem: Environmental > Aquatic > Marine > Oceanic > Photic zone | place: Costa Rica: the Eastern... | reverse complement strand
CAATTCCGGCGAGGACAACGGGTTGCACATATTCAAGGACTTCGAGATCCAGAAGATGCAGAGGAACCTCGCATACTGGCGCGAAAACGCGGACGCAAGTACGCAAAATAAAAAAAACTTTTACGCCTTCTTTAACGAACACGATCGCAGACGTCTCACAAGATTCTTGAACACATTTCCTGAGATGGAAGAGTTTTGGGAGGAGTGCAGAAATGCATAAGACTATCGCACACGGTTGCAGTTTCACTGCCTACAAATGGCCCTGCTGGCCAAAATTTATTCCGTGGTTCAATGGCGGAATTACTATGCAGAACAAAGGCAGATCTGCCAGTGGCAATGAAACAATATCACGTGCGGTTATCAACAGTGCGATGAAACACAAAAACATAGATCATATGTACATAATGTGGTCAGCCTCTGATAGATATGAAGTCGTTACTCTTGACGAAGGTGTTGACCACCTCGATGGTAGGATTACCTATAGGGTTTGGGATGATGATTTCAAATGGAGCACGTGGTTTGGTGGCCATAGACTTGAGGATAAGCACGACTACTACAGAAGACATTTTTGGAACGAGCAACACCAGTATTACAGGACTTTGGAAGCAATACATAGGACACAACTGTTTCTAGACAAAAAAGGAATCAGTTACACAATGATGCTGTTCAAAGGTGATGTGTTGAACGATGAGTTTCATAGCGAAAGTGAAAAGGCTCTGTACAACGAAATAGATTGGAACAAATTTGTGTTCTACAAGGATAAAGGCGGACTGTGGGAATTTGGCCAAGAACATTTCAGTGAATATTACTTACGTGGCGAATCGCACCCTCCACCGATAGCACATTATTATTGGGTGAAAGACATTATTTTCAAAAGCGACATAGAATGTCCTGAGGACGAACTGGAAAAATTGAAAGACTACTTTAAAGGCAAAGATGGAAGAAAAAATTAATTGTAGAATAGATTACGAAGCAAAACACAATCCTAAATGTAGGATAGTGGTCAATGGCAGATCTGTACACGACTTTGTGGCGGACGGCACCACAGAAAGTTTCAATTTCGAAGTCGCTAATGGGCCGTTTGATTTCCGTATCTTACACTATGGCAAAGATATGAAGAGAGAAGTTGACAAGTTTGTTGAGATTAAGAAAATATATTTTAATGATATAGATTTTAAAAATATGTTATGGCACACAGAACAAGTGCCTGATCTGCCAAAATGGCAGAACAAAGGTGATTACAAATGGGAAGCGAATTTATACTTTGGACACAATGGTTACATAGAGTACAAAATGCATTCGCCTATATTGGATTTCCTGTTGGAGTATCACACAAAAGGTGCCAAGGTAAGCAGTAATATGGGGTCATACAATATGGACTTACTGTACGAGATGAAAGATTACTTCAGCAAAATAGTCAAGGAGCAGGATGAAAAATCACAATAATTGGCCGTTGGAACATTGGCACATTGAGATTAGTGGCAAGTGTACACTCAAGTGTCCGCGATGTACTAGGCAAGAAGTACCTGGCTATGTGAACAAAGAATTGTCTTTGGGTTGGTTTAAGGAAAACTTTGTATTCGCCAAAGATGTAAAGAAGATTACGTTCTGTGGAGACGATGGTGATCCGATATATGCCAAAGATCTACTTCCTGTCATAGAATGGTTGAAACAACAGAATCCAAAATTGCAAATAGTAATTGTAACAAACGGCAGTTACAAAACAGAAGCCTGGTGGAAAAAATTAAACGGACTTTTAGATGAAAACGACAACATACATTTCAGCCTCGATGGTTGGGATCAAACAAGCAACGCAATATACAGAGTCAACTGCCATTGGGAATCTATCATTAATGGCATAAAACAACTAACCAATCCATTTAAAACCTGGGCGGCTATCGCTTTCAAATTTAATGAAAACAAAATTGATTATATGAGACAGATGGCGTTAGCACTGCGTTTCGACAACTTCCAACTGACGCTCAGCACAAAGTTTGGAAAGAACTACGACGGATATCCAAATGATGATCCATTGCAACCTAGTAATGAATATGTTGCCACTGGCAGATTCACAAGGCAGTTCACTGCACTGTCTAACAGGAAATGGACAGACTCTACCCTAGATCTGTTCACAGAAAGGTTCAACAATACAGACACACAAAAACAAACAGTGATTCCTTTGTGTATGATAGGGAACAAAGGATTATACATAAACGCAGAAGGCAAATTTTTTCCTTGCTGTTGGACGGGTCTAAGATATCAACACAACGAGAACCTTTTTGACTACATAGATTTCAATCGTAGATTACCCGATGTGCTTGAAGATCAATTATGGAAGAAGTTTCAATTAGATTTGATGTTCAACGAAGGACCTAAAGAGTGTTTTGAGAAGTGTACAGTTGCCAAATGGAATCTTAACCACGCCACAGAGTGGTAGTTAGTACGTCTTGTTCTGTATTTTTTCGTAACTTGCTTTGATACGTTTTAGGTGCATATCAGCATTCCAAACAGTGTATTTTAGATTTATACAGTGCTCTTGTATCAGTATCCTACGCAATATCCTTTTCTCAAGGCTGACAGGATTGTGTAGGCTCTGCCAATTGAGACCGTGTGCGTGTTCGGCCGGCAGTATTGGAGTCAGTCCCAGTTCGGCACTGTTTTTATACAGCGGTGTGCCATCATCGATACTGGCCAATGCACCGAGGTTAACACCATACAGGGTGCCTTCGATTGCGTACTTCTGATACCTAGTGAACATATCGAGGCTATCTTGGAAATCCTTGTCGGTCTCGGTGGGATATCCTATTATCATAAAGAAGTAACAGTGCATTCCTACCCTGCTCATCTGCTCCATGCAATAATCTAAGTCATCATTCGAGAATTGTTTTTGCATATGATTCCTAACGTCCTCACTGCCTGATTCGACACCCCAACAGAGATTATCACATCCACTCTTTGCGGCTACTAAAAAATCTTCCGGAAGCATTTGTGATCTACTTCGTACAATGAATTGTCCTCCCCATCTGAAAAACTTTTCTGGCAAATTGTTTGCTTTGTAGTAATCTACAAGTGTTTTACAAAGTTCTCTGAATGCTTTCATACTTCCATTGATTAGGCTATCCATAAAGTAAAAATCTGTTATGCCGTGTGTTTTATAATTTTCGATCATCTCATCAGCGATGTTTTGTCCAGATCTAAATTTAAACTTTGTCCAGAATTCATGTATGTCACAGAATGTGCAGTGCCTGACACAACCCCTGCTTCCTGTGATAGGCAATATTTTCCTGTCGTGGTACCTGTAAGGCAAATCGATGACATCACTCCAGTCAGGCTTGGGTATAACATTTAGATCAGGCACACCTCTGTAAGGGTTACCATTTATGCCTGCGTATTCGTAATTGCCTTTGAGTAATTCTACAAGTGCTATATCGCCGTCGCCTTTGATGTATGCATCTATCAAATTATCCTTAATCAGTTTTTCGGCGTAATCTGCATTTGAACTTGCTATACCCCTAGTGCTTATACCTGCACCTCCGACCATTATTTTACCTTTGTATCTGCTACGCAGTCTTTGTAATATTTCTGTGGTTGCTCTCTGACACTGAAACGTGAAAACGCTGAAGCCTATCCACCTAGGATTAAGTTCTACCAATTCAGAAACTATTAGTTCATAGTACTGATCAACTAACACCTGTGTGTCTGTATCTAGCGTCGTGTGTACCGTAAAATAATTTTCCAGATCGTCTATGATTTTTTTATCGGATAGACTGTCCCAAAGTTTAATGTTATAATCTTTAACTGTGCATATAAAACCTTTTTCTTGTAGGCAAGCCTTCAATAAACTTGTTCCTGCTGGTGCGTATGCTACACTCATGAAAGGAATATTACAAAGTACGATGTCAGATTGTTTTACCATAACGTTCCGTGTATTTAAATATAGCACAAAATAATGAAAAATAAAATCGGAAAAATCAGCAACTTTTTTGACATAAAAATGATACGTGAACTGCTAGACAAGTACGAGTCACTGCCAAAAAAAGACAACGGCTTACGGATTAACGCAAACACTTTTATCGAACAAGATTTCAGTAAATTGTTCAGAGAAAAAATTGAATCTGCATTAAAGCCTCATTATTCCGGTTGGATCACCCACGCCACGATATACAGTGACTACCATCCAGGTGGCATACACTCCGATGGTTGGATTGATAAACCTGAGGAAGGGATTATGGGTTACACATTCTTGATACCCTTAGAATCAGAATATGACAACAATGCTACATTAGTTTTCGAAGAGACAAGCGAAAGAGCAATCACATACAATGGTGCAACAGGATTAGGGCAAAAAGGAATTTTAAGTTATCAACAACAGGAACTGCCTGAAGCAGAACACATCATGGATAAAGATGCACAACAAAAATGGTTGCCTCACATAAAATCCGACAAGTTGCCTTTCCGATTAAAGGAAGTTTTGAAGTGGGAGATTGGATCAGCAATATACTGGCCAAGGATAAATCTACACGCAAGTGCGTGGTTCCCGTCGGAGTCAAAGAGGAAAGCAATAGTGGTATTGACAAATGAGTAGTGATCAACATCTGCTACCTGGCGAAAGTTTTGCCAAATACAAAGAACGTGTGCTTGATAAAAAGAGCAGTTCGTTCTGTGGTGCAAAATGGTACTATGCCACAGTATGGCTAGACACAGGACAGACGACAGCCTGTCACCACCCTTTGCCACATAAAATTGATGCCAACGAAGTCCTTAAAAATCCAAAACTTCTAAGCAATACACCACAAAAGAAAAGAGAACGTGCAGAAATGCAAAAAGGAATACAGTGCAAAGGTTGTGATTATTGTTGGCGTGTTGAAAATCTTAAGGCAAATAAGATAAGTGATAGGGTTTACAAGTCGGTACTGTACACAGATGACGAATTACAGAAGGCATTCGACTCAGATCCTCAGGATGACTTTGATCTGCGTTATCTAGAATTAAGTTTTGACAGGACCTGTAACTTTGCCTGTAGTTATTGCAATCCTGCCTTCTCTACTACTTGGGCAAAAGATATTAAAAAACATAATGGTTATAAAGATATAGGACCAAACGGATTTGATCATTACGGACACACCCATAGTGATGGTAGATATCACGAAGATGATAATCCATATGTGCAGGCATTCTTCAAATGGTGGGAATCTGATCTAAAACACACTCTTACACATTTACGATTGACCGGCGGTGAACCATTGATGAGCAAACATACGTGGAAACTTTTAGATCTTATGGCAGAGGGAGATTCGAATGTCTCATATTTTGCTATAAACACTAACTTAAACAGTAAAGAATCTCTAATAGACAGGCTTATAGAAAAGGCTAAAACAATTAAAGGTCTACACATATACAGTAGTAATGAATCTATGGGAAGTAAGGCCGAATATATAAGGGACGGACTTGACTGGGAAATGTGGGTAAAAAACTTTCAGCGGGTGGCCGAGTCAGGATCATTTAGTTCTATGCATTCAATGTGTACTATAGGTGCACTTTCATTAGAAGGACTAGTAGATTATCTTGATTGGTGCATAGGAATCAAACAGAAAGCAAAATCAAAAGACGCTGTAACTTTTACCCTGAATATTTTACGGTTTCCAAATTTTCAAAGTTGTTTGATATTACCGTATGAAATACGTACGAAGTTTGCTCGCGAGTTGACAAATTGGTTAATTAAGTGCAGGGGTACAGGACTTTTGCATGAAATGGAGATCGAACAAGTCGAAAGGCTAATTGAATATTTGGATAATGAGTCAAATCAGATTCCAAATAGAGAACTTACAGTGAAATGGTTCAAAAATTATTTCACACAATATGACAAAAGGAGAGGCAAAGACTTTGAAAAGACTTTTCCAATAATAGGAGAATGGTATCGTGACATATGATTATGGCGCTAAGGAGCCAATAAAATTAAAAATAAAAGATATGACTCCTAAGGAAAAGGAGTTGTTAATAGAAAGTGAATCTTTCTGTATGCTCCCTTGGATGCACCTACACGCTTTCCCAGATGGCAGGGCATACCCTTGCTGTTTTGCACTTGACCCTTATCCGGTAGGAGATCTAAACAAACAATCAATGGCAGAAGTCTTCAACGGACCGCAAATGAAACAGATGCGATCAAATATGTTGCAAGGTAAGAAGTGTAAGCAGTGTGCCAAGTGTTATGATCAAGAAAAGTCAGGCTTTTTTAGTTTGCGTTTGAGTTCAAACAAACACTTTGGACATAACATTGATATGGTGGATCCAGCAAAATTAGAAGGTGAAGCAGATTTTGTTATCAAATACTGGGATATAAGATTTTCTAATTTATGTAATATGGCTTGTAGAAGTTGTGGTACGTGGTTTAGTTCTAATTGGTACGAGGACCACAAGAAGGTACACGGCAAGGATCCAGGACACCCTAAGATAATGCGTGTTGGCAGGAGTTCGAATGATATTTGGGATCAACTGTTAAAACAATTTGATCACGTGGAGCAATTTTATTTTGCAGGCGGTGAACCTCTCATAATGGAAGAACACTACAGGATATTGAAAGAACTAGACAAACGAAAAATGTACCACGTGAGATTAATTTACAATACGAATTTTAGCAAATTAAAGTTCAAAGACATGGACGTGTTAGAACTTTGGAACAAATTTGATTCTGTTTCAATTGGCGCCAGCCTCGATGCAGAAGGACCAAGAGCAGAACTGATGCGTAAAGGCACTAAATGGGATGAAACAATCGCAAACAGGAAAAGGATGATGGAAATTTGTCCTGACGTAGATTTCTACATCAGTTCTACGGTAGGATTGACCAACGCTTTACACGTTGTAGACTTTCATAAAAGTTGGGTAGAGCAAGGTCTTATCAAACCGCAAGACTTCAATTTTAATCTACTACAATGGCCTGTGTGGCAAAGGATGGATATTCTGCCGCAAGAATACAAACAACAGATAGAAGACAAGTACAATGAGCACATCAAGTGGTTAGAAGTACACGACAAACTTACACGTGCTTACAAAGGATTCGAAAGTGCTATAAAGTGGATGAATGATAAAGACAATACTAGACATCTACCTATGTTTTTTGATTTCACAAAAAAATATGACAAAGTGCGTAGTGAAAAATTAACGGAAGTTTTTCCGGAATGGAAAGAATTATTTGACAAATATGACACGGTTAAAACCTAAAGACGGCAATAAAACATTCTGTATGGCACCGTGGACACACACGTATCTAAGTCCACAGACAGAAAGACGTATGTGTTGTGCATCTAGAGAGCCGGCACAAAGTTTCAAACAATACATAGACACGGGCAATGACGCAAAAGAATATAAACCATTGACACTTAAGGAGCATTGGAATTCAACACATATGAAATCAGTGCGTAGACGTATGATGGCAGGAGAGGAACTTTCAGAGTGTGAGGTATGCGATCACAAACTATTAAACACAAACGTGTATAGGTCCTATTGGAACCAACTTTTCAAACACAAGATAGATGAGGCTTTTGAAAAGACTGATGATACAGGCGCAACCACAATGCCTACGATAAGTTTTGATTACAGGTTCAATAACCTTTGTAATTTCAAATGCAGAATGTGTGGAGATATGTTGAGTTCAAGTTGGGAAGCAGAGTCAAGGAAACACAAAAGTTGGGATAGCGAATCACAGCCTTGGATGGCATCACCCCTACGAGAACAGATCAAGCACTTCCAAGACAAACAAGTCGTTCAAGAATTTGTAGATGCAATAGAAACCAAACAGATAAGGGAGGTTTATTGGTGCGGCGGAGAACCTCTGATGTGGGATATGCACTGGAAAGCAATGGAACGTATCATCGAATTAGGATTTTCTGACGAGGTGTATGTAAGATACAATACGAATCTAAGCAGAACCTCTTTTCAGAAATCTAATCTTTTTGATCTCTTAAAATATTTCAGTGATTGGCAAGTGTGTGCATCTATAGATGGGACAGGAGAAGTAGGTGAATACATTAGGGACGGCCTCGACTACACACAATGGTTACGTAATTTCAAAGAAGGATTATCTGTTTCGACAAATCCTAGGCAGATGAGATTAGATTTTACAATAACACTTTTAGGTTTATTAGAACTTAAACAAATGTTTGATCTAAGCCAACAACTAAACACAGAAGTGTTAACCAAGGTAATGTTCACCTTTAGCAATGACGAGATATTGAGTCCACTGTCACTGCCAAGAGAACTTTTACACAACATTATAGATGAAGCATTGGCATATATGGAACCAAAAGCCACGAGGAAACAACAAGCACTGATAGATGTTTTGAAAAATTTAAAGACAAGAGAAACATTCGAGCCTACTAAAAAAGGAAAACTAAGGCAGATGTGGATTGATAAAAATAGAAAACAAGATATCACAAAGATTTTAGAAAAAGATAAAAGGATGTTGGAATGGTGGAAAAGTATATAAAATCTAATATATGTCCTCTACCTTGGACACACCTGGAAGTAGATGTAAACGGTGGTGCTTCACCTTGTTGCCTATACAAGGGACAGATACCAGATGTAAAGGTATATGAACAAGGGCTGAACGAAATACAGAACAGCGATTACATGAACAATTTGCGTGGGCAGTTTCTTAATGGTGAACGTCCAACCGGTTGCCAGAGTTGCTGGCAGGAAGAGACAGCAGGTAAAACATCCAAACGTATGAATTCTCTGTACAAGATGAAGGATACCCTCAAACAATGGACACCTAATAGCGAGCCAAACCTAAAGTTTATTGACTTTAAGTTAGGCAACGTTTGTAATTTGAAATGTAGGATATGTGGATCATGGAGTTCCAGCAAGTGGGCACAGGAAGAGATAGATTACGAAACGGCAAAAAATCCTGCCCTTGACAATCCGTTTGCCAGAAAAAATTTAAAGGAGGGCGGCTGGCCCAAACGTAATCCTAAGTTCTTTGCAGAACTTCAAGAAGATCTCAAGTATGTTGAATACCTAGAGTTCACAGGAGGAGAGCCGTTCATGATAAAGGACCACTTCAAGATTCTTATGCACTGTGTTGAAAAAGGTTATGCCAAGAACATAGACATACATTACAACACTAATGGCACACACCTACCGCCACAAGAAATATTTGACTTGTGGGCGTATTTCAAACACGTTGAGATTGCATTCAGTATAGATGATGTTGGAGAACCTTTCGAGTATCAGAGGCATGGTGCCAACTGGCGTGAAGTCAATCAAAACCTTGTATCATTTAAACATAGACAAACTCCAAATATGCATTTCCAGATATGCACAACAGTATCTATATTCAATGTTTTCAACTGGGCCAAGATAGCACTGTGGGTGGCACAGTACAACCCAAGATACTTCTATGTGAACACCTGCTTTGATCCAATAGAATTCAACATACAAACACTGCCCAAGCAGGTCAAGAACATTGTCAATAGCAGATACAGTATGCTGACAGATTTCCAACCAAGTCTCAGATTTATGAACAGTGCAGACCTATTCACAGAGGAGATTAGGATAGAACGTATTAGGAGGATCAAACAGACAGACAAGTACAGGAAGGAAAATTTTGGTGAAGTGTTTCCACTTTTAAATAAAGTTTTACAGATATATGAATAAACTTATTGCAGGCGGTTGTAGTTTTACTTTTGGCAATGAACTCAGCGACGATGACGTCGGTGAGGTGCACAGCAAGAAGACGTGGGCATACGGACTTAAACAATACAATGACAATATTGAGTATGTTTGTGCGGCGCACCCAGGGACAGGCAACACTGGCATAGCGAGACGTGTGTTTAACCAAATACACGCACACAAGGACAACATCAAAGGAGTGGTGGTGATGTGGACTTTCTTGTCCAGATATGATTGGGCGATGCCAAGACACAAGTTTTTAGAGGGCACTAGATGGGCGACCATAAGTCCGTGGGACACTAGCATGGCAGACGAGGAGAGGCACAACGCCTTGTCTGGATCCGAAGTAGAACTAGACATATGGAAGAAAAGGAATGATGCCAGCATTGAAACAGGAGTCAAACCTTTCGCGGAGGCCATATACAAGTATGCCGCAAATCAATACCACGAGATTTACCTCAGTTGGAAAAGTATCATATGGTTACAGAACATATTGGAAAAAAAGAAAATTCCTTTTATGTTCACACTCGCGGACAATAGCCTGTTTTATAATGAGTTTATACGGCATGATAATAAAGATGCATTCATCAAAGCATTGTACAAGGAAATAGATTTTTCAAAATGGCATTTCTTTGGAGAGAGGATGATGGGTTTCAATCAGTGGGCCACAATGAATGATTATGCGTATGCAACAACACATCCACTTGACGAGGCACACCAAGATGCTGTAAAATTAATGTTACCAACTTATAACAAACTAATAGGAGACAAATAATGTTCACCTGGATTAAAAATCTTATCACAAAGATCAAGCAGGAACTTGCTTACAGGAAAAGATTGAAAGAACTTAAGAAGAAAGATCCATTCATATACAAATAAAATGGAGATACTTAACAGAGAAAAACTGAAACAAACTTTAGAAAGGTGGAAAGAACATCCGTCTGTTGCTGGACTTATGGAGAAATTTAGCCAGTTGCAATCATACACAAATAAAAATTACAAAAGTCTCGAAGCCTACACCAAACAGAAGATCAAAGAATCCAAATACGAATTGGTAGAGTTACCTTACATAGATGTCAAGGAAGATCCTGTTAGACCAGAATTAGATTTGCAGTTCAGACAATCATATGGAAGGAAAATATATGGACTGAAAGATGATGTAGGAGAGATATCAGCCATAATGTGTTTCGCGTTCACAAACGAAGTGCCAAAGACAGTGGAAGAGATGGAGATGATGAGTTATGATGCCGCCCTACAATCAATACACAGGGCAGGCGTACAAGGTTCAATAGCAATAGCATACACAGTGTGGGCAAAGAAAAAGGGCGGAGGACGTGCCATAGTAAATGAAGTGTACAAGATGGTTAAAAAATCCAATCACTTGAATAGGCTAATAACACTTTCTCCTTTGACAGATATGGCAAGGAACTTCCACATCAAGAATGGAGCAAAAGAATTGCAAGTAAACGAGACAACACAGAATTTTGAATACGATATCTCATTGGAAGATTGGGAAACTGCACTTGTAAAAGCGAAAGGATTCTTGAAAGTAAAATGAGGATACTAGGCATCAATTGTATGAATCACGATGCCGCCATGGCGGTGGTTGAGTACGACAAGAAAGGACCTGGAAAAATACTGTGGGCCGCACACGCAGAACGTTACAGCAAAATCAAAAACGATCATTACCTTAACAAAGCCATAGTTGACGAAGCAAACACGTTTGGACCGTTTGACAAAGTTGTCTACTATGAGAAACCTTTGTTGAAAAAATCAAGACAGTTGTACGCAGGTCAATACGGACTTGCAATGAGTTACACAGAAATGCCACAATGGCATCTAGATCACTTTGGTATAAAGATAGATGAGTACGTCAAGCACCACGACTCACACGCCGCGGCAGGGTATTTTACTAGTCAATTCAAAGATGCAGTAATACTCACAGTAGACGCAATAGGCGAATGGGAAACAGTTTCCATATCAAAAGGGTACAATCAAAAAGAAATTCAAAGATTGGAAAGTGTGAAATATCCACACAGCGTAGGAATACTATATTCAGCATTCACGCATCGTTGTGGATTGAAACCAGCAGAAGAGGAATATATTCTGATGGGTATGGCCGCATATGGCGTACCCAAATACAAGCAAGATATCTACGATGACTTCGTACATCAGTCACCATTTAAACTGAAACAAAACTTGCATAGAGGTTTGAGTGAATGGCATCCAGAGGCAGACGTTATGGACATTGCCGCCAGCATACAGGCAGTCACAGAAGAGTTATTGGCCGACCTATGGTTGAGAGCCAGCAAGTATGCAGGATTTGGCAATAGGAATTTAGTGTATGCGGGTGGCGTAGCATTGAATTGTGCCGCGAACAAGGTACTTGCAAATTTAGGATTGTTTGATAACATTTGGATCATACCAAATCCGGGTGATGCAGGATCAAGCCTTGGTTGCATAGCCGCCCACGAAAAGAGACATCTCGATTGGCAACATCCATTCCTGGGACACAACATAGACGGAGAGTATCCTGTAGACAGTTTGATCAAAGAATTAAAGGAAAACAAAATGGTAGGGGTAGCAAGTGGCAGAGCGGAGTTTGGTCCTAGGGCACTTGGTAACAGATCATTGCTGGCCGATCCTCGAGGACCAGAAATAAAGGATTTGGTAAACAGCATCAAGAAAAGACAGAAGTTTAGACCATTCGCTCCGGCCATACTAGAAGAGGATGTAAACGACTATTTCACCCTGCCTAAAGCAGTGAAAAACACCCCTTATATGCAATTTACAGCGGCGTGTACTGCTGGTAAAGACTTTCCTGCCATAATACATCACGATCACACAAGTAGGGTTCAAACGGTGCGAAAAACAGACAATCCAGGCTTCCACGCACTGCTTACAGAATGGAAAAAACAGACCGGTTGCCCAATACTTCTCAACACCAGTCTCAACATTAAAGGACAACCAATAGTAAACGACAGAGAAGATGGTAAAGCGTTTACCAACAAATACGGAGTAAAAGTACTAGGATGAAATTTTTAATCACAGGCGGACTTGGATTCATTGGATCTAAAATCATAGAGAAACTTACCAACGATGGCCACAATGTGATCTGTGTTGACAACAAGGACACCTATGACATACTATCAAAAGAT
>Ga0163109_10003055_pt1 | contig 12824 bp, 4 predicted proteins | sample CRUFie1St13metaG_FD_108704 | JGI IMG/M metagenome (GOLD analysis project Ga0163109, IMG submission 108704) | Marine microbial communities from the Costa Rica Dome - CRUD Field 142mm St13 metaG | ecosystem: Environmental > Aquatic > Marine > Oceanic > Photic zone | place: Costa Rica: the Eastern... | reverse complement strand
CCTGAAAACTACACACCCAATTTATTGTCTGACTCTACCTACGCGGCAGACAGCGCGTTGGGCTTCAGCGGGGGGGATGCATTCCCTGTGCTAGGCAGCCGATTCAGGGTCTTTGACTATTAAGAACTTTCGAATCAAAAAAAGGCGCCAACGTTAAGAGTTGGCGCTTTTTTTTTGACCTGCGCCAATGAATATCCAGGAAGAACGCCAAGCACCGGCTAAAATCAACTTGCTCCTGAACATATTAGGGCAAGGTGATGATGGGTATCACGAGCTTGAGTCGCTCATGATACCCATCCCGTTGTATGACATCCTACATTTCCGTTTGAATGACTCTCTTTCGGACCTTCGTCTGTCCATTCAGCAAAGCCCACTAAATCCTGGAGCCGATAACTTGGTGATGCGCGCTGCCAAGGCATTCCTCAAAGAAACGAGGATGGATGTGGGCCTCACCATTGAACTCATCAAAAAAATCCCCATGGAAGCCGGTCTTGGTGGTGGAAGCAGCGATGCCGCCATCACACTGAAGACCTTGAATCATTGTTTTGGAAAACCTCTCAGCCAAAAGACCCTTCATACCTTGGCAAGTCAGCTGGGGTCCGATGTGCCGTTCTTTTTAGAGCAAAAGCCGATGTTGGTGAAGGGAAGAGGGGAAAAGCTCCAATCGATACCGTCATTGCGGTTCCTCGACGGTGCAGGGCTCCTTTTGATCAAACCTCCTTTTGGCGTTTCTACCGCCTGGGCCTACCAGGAGCTGGCGCGCTTTCCCAGGCAACTTCACGGGCAGGAGGGGCGCGCTCAGGCGATGGCAGAGGCTCTTTCCAACCAGCCCCTTGCTGATGTGTCCGAGCATTTTTACAATAGCCTCGAATCACCAGTTCTTGAAAAATTTCCTCTTCTCAAGCTTTTCCAGGAGTCACTCCGTGAATGGGGAGCCGTGGTCACGTTAATGTCGGGAAGTGGCTCCACCACGTTTGCCCTTTTTGAAAATCTCACAATCGCGCAAAAGGTCGCCAAAAAATTACCCGAACACTTTGGGGGGAACCACTGGATCAGCACGATGGAACTTTGAAATCCCGCCATGTTGCGCCCTCAACTGGATGCCACTCAGCCAGAAATAGGCTTTCTCAAGAAAGGATCCCCTTGACGACCGTGGCACCTTCCACTCCCGTGAGCCTTTGATCCAGGCCTTGGAAAGGAAAACTCAATCGTTGATGGTCGATCCCCAATTGATGCAGGATAGTGGCGTTGAAATCGTTCACATGCACGGGATCTTTGACGATGTTGTAACTGAAGTCATCGGTCTGGCCATAAGTCATCCCGCCTCGAATGCCTCCACCCGCCATCCAGGTCGTAAAACATCGAGGATGATGATCCCGACCGTATTGATCCCGCTCGATTTTTCCCTGTCCAAAGGTGGTACGTCCGAATTCTCCCCCAAAGACCACCAGGGTCTCATCGAGCAATCCACGTAATTTCAAATCCTTGATGAGCGCGCCGGCAGGTTGGTCCACATCATAAGCCTGACCCCGGATTTTTTTAGGTAGCCCCACATGATGGTCCCACCCTCGATGAAACAACTGAACAAATCGAACATCTCGCTCGACCATGCGCCGAGCTAGGAGACAATTTCTTGCAAAAGAGCCTGTTTTATGAACTTCAGGACCATACATGGTCAGCACATCTTCCGGTTCCTGGCTCATGTCGGTCAGCTCAGGGACACTGGCCTGCATGCGAAAGGCCATCTCTTGCTGTGCGATCGTAGTCTGAATTTCCGGATCTCCCAGTTCCTTGAGGTGCTCCTGATTGAGAGCTGTCACCAGATCGAGCATCTGCCCCCTCACCTCACGACTGACCCCTTGAGGATTGGAAAGGAAAAGAACGGGATCGCCTTCGGGTTGCAAGGACACGCCCTGATGCTTGGAGGGCAAGAATCCGGAACCCCATAAACGGCTATAAAGAGCCTGAACGTTCCCCGTGCCCCCTGTCCAAAAAGCCGAGTTGAGAACCATGAAATCAGGCAAATTTCGATTCAGGCTTCCGAGCCCATAGCTCAACCAGGATCCCAGACTCGCCTTGCCCGGTATTTGGGACCCAGTGCAAAACATCGTTTTGGCAGGGTCATGATTAATGGCATCGGTATGGGTCGATTTGATGATGCAAAGATCATCCACCACTTCGGAAAGATGCGGCAGCAATTCGCTCATGAAAATGCCGTTTTGGCCCTTGGGGGTAAATTGGAACATCGATGGAGCCACGATTTGCTCCTTGCCCCGCGTCATGGCAGTGACACGCTGTCCGTTACTCACAGATGGAGGTAGTGGCTGATTGAATTGCTTGTGAAGATCGGGCTTGAAATCAAACAGGTCCAATTGACTGGGAGCACCCGCCATGAACAAAAAGATCACACGCTTGGCCCGTGGGGTATGGTGAGTGGGCAAACCTCTGGAGGCCTCTTGACCATTGATCAAATACCCCAACACTGAACTTCCCAAACCCATGGCACTCCACTTGAGAAAACGTCGCCGGGTCTGAAGCTGTTGCCACTGAACCGTCGGGCTCATGGACCCCCATTCAGGGATGGAAGGTTGGGACGGTGATGCTTTCATCATTTTTAGGATTTACTGTCGATGGCGCACCCAATCCAGGTTGAAAAGAGAATGAACCACCATGGTCCAAGCCGCCATTTCACTCGTTTGCTCACTACCAACCATGCCCCCAGAGAAGGGCTCTATCAACTTCCCAGCAGCCTCGGGATCATCCTGGTAAAAACGGCGAAAAGATCCAAGAGCATCGGTAAGTAAGCGCTGCTCACGGCTTTTGAGGAGCTGAGAAGTCACTTGCTCATAGGCACGAGCCAGGCGAACTTCATCCGATGGGCCTTCCGGTTCAAGCAGTTGGCTGGCCATGTGAAAAGCAGCCCTGAAAAACTCAGGTTCATTCATCATCATCAACGCTTGAAGGGGAGTGTTGGTCCGCTCCCGGCGAGCCACACATGCCTCTCGACTTGGGGCATCAAAAAGACTCATTTGGGGCGGCGGTTGAGCACGCTTCCAGAAAGTGTAAAGACTCCTTCGGTACTTTCCCCCACCCTGATCGGTTTCGTAAACCCTGGGGTAGGAAAAGGGCATGGCCACAATTTCCCAAAGTTTGGCAGGCTGGGGTGGCTTGACGCTCTTACCACCCATGGCGGGATTGAGCAATGCGCTGATCTCGAAAATCTGATCTCGAATCATTTCGGAGTCCATGCGGTATCGGGATCCTCGCCCCAACCACCTGTTTGCCGGATCGATGTCCCACTGGTGGGGCGACAAACCAGAACTCTGGCGATAGGTCTTGGACATCACCAGTTGCTTCATCAGGCGCTTAAGATTCCAATTCGATTCGATGAAGTCCCGCGCAAGGTAATCGAGCAGTTCAGGATGGCTGGGGCGTTCTCCCTGTAAACCGAAATCTTCTGAAGTCTTGACCAGCCCCATCCCAAAGCACTGCTGCCAGAAGCGATTGACCGCGACTCGTGCGGTCAGAGGATGATCAGAGCGCACCATCCATTGCGCCAGGTCCAGACGCGAAGGCGTCTCACCCTTTTTTGGCATGGCAGGGAGAAAGGAAGGTGTGTCTCGCATGACCTCATCACCGTATTGGTCGTAAACCCCACGCTTCAGAATGAAGGCTGGCCGCACCTCATCGCGCTCCTTCATGACCATCGCAGCGGGAACCTGCATCATGAGGGCATCTCGGCGCTGTTGCTGGTCCTGAATGGCTTTTTCCAAAGTCTTCAAGTTTTCTGCTTGAGGTGATGACTCTTTGCCTGCCACAGCTTCCTTGAGTTTTTTGCTTTCCTGTCTGAGCTCACTGAGGGCGGCATCCAATTGACTTAAATCGTGTCGCTGAGAAGCACTTGGCAAATCGATATAGGGGGCTTGAAGCCCTCTTTTGAAATCCAAACCGCTACGCCCGCCTGTTTCAGGCTTCCCATCAAAATTATTGAAGAAGGCAAATAACTGGTAAAAATCTTTGGTGGTGATAGGGTCAAACTTGTGGTCATGACAACTGGCACATTGGACCGTCAAGCCCATGAAGGCCGTTCCCACGGCTGTCACACGATCGACGACGTTTCGGGTATAACTTTCTTCGGGCAGAGCTGTCCCTACATCGATAATGAGGTGGAGCCGATTGAACCCCGAAGCAATCATCTGATCCTGAGTTGGACTGGGATAGAGATCTCCTGCAAGCTGATGGGAGATGAAGGCATCAAAAGAAAGATTCTCATTGAAAGCCCTGATGACCCAGTCGCGGTAAGGCGTCATATCGCGGTAATGGTCATGGTGAAGCCCATTGGTATCGGCAAAGCGGACAAGATCCAACCAGTATTTGGCCATGTGCTCTCCATATTGAGGACTGTTCAAAAACCGATCCACAGCCTCTTCATACCGGATCTCCGAAGGGTTCTTAGCAAAGCGGGTCAGCGCCTTCACCGAAGGAGGCAATCCGGTCAAATCAAAACTCAGTCGACGCAGCAAGGTGCGTGGATCAGCAGGAGGGGACGCCTCCATGCCGTTTTCCTCTAACCCTTTCATCACCCATCGATCGATCGGGTGCTTCATCCACTCGGGATTGGAAACTTCAGGAAGTGGGCGCTTGATGGGTTCTGCAAAAGCCCAAAAGGCCTCGTATTTGGCTCCCTGCGAGATCCACTCCTTCATTTTTTGACGCTGACGTTCACTCAAAGGCTCGTGCCTCGATTCAGGAGGGGGCATCTGCTCATCTGGATCCGTTGCGATAATGCGTCGCCACAGTTCGCTATTGTCAGGATCACCAGGAGTGATGATCCGGTAGCCTTCCCGCTGGGCGAATGGGCCTTGAGTGGCATCCGGCAGATCCAGTCTCAAATTGCCTTTAATCTTCTCCTCATCTGGACCGTGACAGGCGAAACATTTCTGACTGAGGATGGGGGAGATATCCCGATCAAAATCGACTCCCGCCGCATGCAAGGAGCCTGTTGCACCAAGAAGTTTCAGACAAAGCCCACCCAGTGTCCTGAGCTCAGCGAAACGTTTGAGGTAATAGAAGTAAACTTCCATGACAGCCGGTTGGATGGATCCCACAAGTGAACAAATCTATCGATAAATCATGCCATGAGCAAGGCGTCACTTCAACCAAGCAGCAAAGAGCTTTTCCTCAAACTTCTCGTGGGCTTATTGGGGGTCGAGACGGAGATCCTGAAGATTGTAGGCTACCAGGTCGGCAAGAATGTCGAAGTAAGATTCTGCCCGAGAACGCTCAGTGGGTAACAGGGCCGTTTCAATGGTTTGAAGCGTCTGATTATACCCCTTCACCGAAGAATGAGTCGTCGCCAAACGAGCCCATGCGTAGGCTGAGACACGGTCCACTCTTGGAACGCCGTGAATGCCCAACATCACCGCAATCTGATGCTCGGAAGCAGCGTCTCCTCGAACCGCAGCATCTTCGTACCAGAGCAGTGCCTGTTCGGCGTCCATGGGCAGCGACGGAGTGCCCGTTTCACTCATGCGTCCCAGCATGAATTGTGCATCCCGATCCCCATGGAGGTACTGTTCCTGTCGATGCGGTAGCAAATTCTTGGTGTAATGCGCCTTGCTGCGAGGAGAAGCCTTGCCGTAGGTTGCGGCCTCTTCATACCAGTAAAGCGCTTCGTCGGGATCAGGTGGAACACTCAAACCACGCTCATACATGAATCCCAAGGCTGCCTTGGCTTCAATAAGCCCCATTCGCGACGCACGCATCATCCCATCAAAAGCGGCGTCCAGGTCCTTTTCCACCCACTGACCTTCCTGCTCGATCAAGGCAAGGTTGTAAATGGCCTTGGCAGAGCCTGCTTCGGCAGCTGCTCGGATCATCGCAATGCCTTTGTCAATATCCCGATCCTCGCCCATGGCCTGAATCTTTTGCCATCCAAGGCGATTGAGAGCCTGAGAATCTTTAACTGAAAAAGATTTTAAATCTGCATTTTCGGAAAATTCACCGTCTCCATCCGTATTGGCATGGGAGCAGGAACATGACAAGATCACGGTCAAAAGTGCAAGCTTGTTACAAGCACTCTTATCAGTATGATTAGATTGCCGGAAGAGACTAGGCAACAGATACCTGTTCAATTTTTTCCAGAACTCGCTCAATAAGCCTAAAAGCTGTAGGCAGATGTTGTTTGGCCAGTGGTATATGTTCATGAATTTTCCGAACACCTTCCTCATCCCCAAGCTGCACAAGACGACGGTAGCTTGCGATAAAATACCTGCTTACATTCTCCTCTTCAACCATCTTCAGCCCTTTGGGCATCATTCCATGATAGAGACACAGAAGATAGTGGATTCCCCAATGTTCCGCAGATTGGGGTTCCAAGAGAAATTCGGATGACATGTTGGCAGCACGGCTCCAATGATTCGATAACATGAGAGATTCCAAATGGGCAAACTGCAGCTGAGTATCATTTGGCTGATATTTAATAGCCTCTGTCGTCCAATCCAGGTAAAAAGACTCAAAGCCTGAGGTGGTTTTTGAGATTTTCGCACCCAGTTGCCAATAACGGGTGTCTTTTGCACCGTGGGGCATTTGCCGATGCAAAAGTTGCACGGCTTCCAGACTCTTGGAGTGCGCGTGAAGCCATGCTGCATAATCAAGGAGGTAATCAATGTTTTCAGGAGAATCCTTCACAGCAAGAGCAAAGGCCTCAGATGCCTTGTCCTCTTGTTCGAGTTGATGGTGAATCTTTCCTTTAAGAAAAGCAGGAAGCCCCGACTGCACTTCAATAATACCGGGAGAAAGCACGGGCTTGTGACGGCCGGCAATACAGTCATTAAGGGCATCAATGGCCTTTTTGTATTCATTCAGTTCTGCAAAGGCAATCCCTTGGACCAGGCTCCATGAAGCCGAACTAACATGCCTCTGAATCCACGGATCCTCGGCTATCTCAGCAACTTTTTGATGCTTTTTTTCCTCTAACAAGACACTTCCGTATTGTTGGGTCAAGGCATGGGTAAACTCGGGAACCTGATCCTCATCAGGCAAGGTTTTGAGTAAATCGATGGCTTTTTGATAATGATCCAGTGCCTCCTGCCCACGCCCGACATTTCTTAGCTCCAAAGCATAATTGTAACGATAGTTGGCCTCGTCAGGTGTTTCGCTAATGGCACGTTCGAGCAACTTCAGATTACGCTTACGTTTATCCTTCGCCAAAACGATTTCCTCACGATATCCGTAGTGCTGAATCGGAGTTTCTCCCAAGGTGCCTCGCATGCACCATCGCTTTCGAAGCATCTCTGTGGTGAAGTATATTTGCTCATGAATGCGCCCAATGTAACACAGACCAGGAGCATTGCGATACAAACGCGGCACATAGCCATGTCCGTATTCTTTGGCTCCATGATTACGAATGGGGAGTCGGTAGTTTAAAATGCCCGGTTGTTTTAACTCATTTTGTAGAGTTTCTATGTCTTCCGAATTAACACGCTCATCGGCATCAATAATAAAAACCCAATCCCCTGTGGCATGCTCAAGAGATATGTTCCGAGCGTCACTGAAATCATCGCGCCATTGATGGTGGATCACTCGAGCACCTTTGGCCTCGGCAATCGCGACGGTTCGATCGGTGGAGCCTGTGTCAACCAAAATGATTTCATACGCAAATTCAGATACAGAATCTAGACAAGAACCTATTTGCGTCTCTTCATCTTTAGCGATTAGGCAAACTGAAACCCGCGATCCAGAGCCAATGCATCGGATATCCGAGAGCTTTAATCGGGGAGGATGACAAGCTTCAGAAACCTTTATCTCTTCGATAAGTTGCTGAGCGTGTGGCCAATCTGGGGTCATGTGGCGAAGTCGTTCCACGCAAACCTTGGCTTTATCAAGGTCACCCGCGATTAGAGCAATTTTTCCAAGCATGAAAAAGCCCTCGGGACTAAAGGGTCGTTTTAAAATGGCCTCTTGTGTGCACTCCCAAGATTTCTCATAGGCGCCAGAAGCAAAAAGCTGATCGGCTTCCTGAAGAGAACCGACCAAGGAACACGCAGGCGACCCTTGGTCTTTCTTGGTGCTTTGCTGATGATTTTCACAATTTGATTTTTGACCAGTTGCAGGGACTTGACAGTCTCCCTGCGAACTAAAAGTTACCGCAGCAGTCTGGGATTCAAGTGTGTATTCAGAAGGCTGTTGCGTGATTATCACCTTTTCCCACTCAACACATCGACGGCTCAGTTCTTCCAGACTGTGCGAATTCCAAGTATTTCCCAAAGCCAAAAGATAGGCTGAAGCTTCATTGCTCTGACCAAAATGGCGATCGAGCCAAATCAAATTCGATGCAGCTGTTGCGTGGGAGGCATTTTCCTCAAGAGCCTTTTTTACGCAATGGACCACAAAATTAAGGTTTTCAATCCCATGTTTGGGATTTTCCATTTCCCAAGGGGCTTTGTATTGATAAAAAAAGTCACCTAGGTCACACCAGAGATCCGCCCTGCGTTGCGAAGAAGCGTTGGGTTCATTGTAGAGAGCTCCAATATCAAGCCGACTCACATAATCCTGTCGTGCACGTTGAGCTTCATCTAGGGAAAGTTGTTTGGTTTCAGGCCCAAAAGTGATGCCGTTTTCATTGAAATAATGAAGGGAAAGCTCCTCAGGGATATGCACCGCGCTCAATCCATGCTGAACGGCTCGAAGCAGAATTTCATAATCACCAGCTGCCTTGTAACTAGCATCAAAGCACCCGACTCGTATCAAGTCGTCACGTCGCCAGAACTGGGTACAACCCGCAAAGCAACAGGCGAAAGCCAATCCCGGATGAAATTCTGGGTAATGGATCTGGCGAGTCACATGCTCGCTGGGAAAAGTATCATTAGCTTTGGTTGTGTATAAGATATCACCATACGCGATGGATGCCTTTGGGTTTGCCTCCAAGCATTGAGCTAGGGACTCAAGGGCATCTTTGCGATGGCCATCGTCGGTGTTAGCGTTTACCACATATTTGCCGCGAGCTGCGTCAACACCTCGATTCCACGCCTGGTAGACAGTTTCACGTTTTTCAGTTCGAATATAGCGGATATTAGAATGGTGCCTTTGATATTCCTCAACAATGTGCCCTTCTTTTTCTGGAGATCCACTGTCGATCACAATAATTTCTAGCCGCTGGCCCAATGTCTGGCGAAGAAGATTGTCAAGGCAACCCCGCATATAGATCTCGCTGCAATAGGTGGAAACAATAGCCGTGACTAACGGAGTCGAAGCATCTTCTTTTTTTTCGATCGACTCAGTTTCTGATGTAAACTCCACTGTTTGCGCGTTGGAATCCACAGATGTATCCGAAGGAACTTCTTGAGCTTGGGATTTCAACAAATTAATGCGTTCAATCGTGTGGTCTCGCGCATCCAGTTCATCAGCACTCTCAAAACATTCTGCCAACATTTCTAAAGTAAGCAAATGATCTGGCTGGCGTTTCAAGGAACGCGCCAGATACGAAGACGCAGTGAGAAAATTATCCTTTTTGAGATAGTGAGCCGCTACTAGACGACAGCAAATAGAATCATCTGGATGCACTTCTTCAATTCGGCGAGCCAGCTTTAAGAGCATTGCCTCATCATCAAGTTCCACACAAGCCTTGCAGCAGGCCTGTAACATTTCTACCGGACACCCTTCGCTTTCGATCATTTCATCGGCAACCGTTCTGAGCCATGAATACTGACTGTTTTGCAGTGCCGTTTGAACTAATATGGAGCGATCGGGACATCCCATTAGTTGGCCTGATTCAATAGTTTCAACCTTTTTAATATTGTCATCATTGGAAAGTGAACCCTTAACTTCTGTAATTCTCTGTAGGGTGTGCTCCTTGGCCTCCTGTTCACCCGTGTGCTCAAAACACTCGGCCAAAACTTCAAGGGTCATCAGGTGATCAGGATCAAGCTTTAGAGAGCGTGCGAGGAGCGGGGCCGCAGACAGAAAACGATCTTTCTTCAAATGATAGGCTGCTACGAGGCGACAGGTAATGGGATCTCCTGGAATCTGGGACTCTACACGTTCTGCAAGTTTCAGAAGCATGACCTCATCATCCAACTCCACACAAGCCTTGCAACAAGCTTGCATGATTTCTAGCGGGCACTCGGTCGATGCAATTGCGTGTTCGGCTACCTCACGAAGCCATGAGTAATTTTTGTTCTCGAGAGCTTTTCGAACTCGAATCAAGCGATCATGCGCATGAAACAATTCCCCAGGAGCAAGGTCGGAATCACCGAATATAGCATCGGATGTTGTGGGTTCCTTCTCGCTATTAGCCGATGCAACGGCCACAGATGGACTCAACCCACCTTTTTGAATATTTCTGATACGTTCCAAGGCATAGTCTTTAGCTTCAGTATCGCCGCAATTTTCAAAACACTCGGCCAGAACTTCAAGAGATGGTAAGTGATCGGGCTCCTGTTTGAGGGATCTTGCCAACCATCCAGCGGTTTCTTGATAATTTTCTTTGCCTAAAAACATGCTGGCAATCAACCGGCACACAAGAGGATCATCAGGACTGGTGGTAAAAACCTTCGGAGCCACTTCTAATAAGGTTTCCAAACAGTCAGAAGCAACACAAGCCTCAGCGCAAAACCTCAAGGTCTGAACATCCGTACCAGGCTGGCGGCTGATAAACTGAACACATCTTAGAACCCAAGGAAAGGCTCGTAACTTCAACGCCAGCTCGCAAACGGAGGTAAATTCCTGGGATCGAGCTACGGTTTCCAACGGCAATGAGGTAAGAAATTTGGCAGCATTAGCGTTGTCTTGAGCTTCGAGTAATTTTTGCAGCTTTATGATAGTATCGTTCATGTTCAAGATTTGGTTGGAAGTTAAATTTTTTGAGTCTAGATCCATTGGGTAATTTTTTAATATTAAAGGTTGATTGGCTATTTTGGCAGTTTCCTTTTGGCGATCGATTTCGTTGCGGGTAAGCCGTTCACCTTCTGTTTCGCCCATAACACGGAAGCATTCGGCTAATAGTTTAAGTGTACTTATGTCTTCTGGATTATGCTTTAAGCTTTGTGCAAGTATTTGGGCTGCCTCCGGAAAGTTATATTTGCGAATATGCCACCGACCAATCATTCGATATATGCTCGAATGTTCGGGATGGAATTTTAAAATACGCTGGGATATCTCAAAAAAAAGTTTTTCATCTTTGGAATTCCAAGCGGCCTCTGCTCCGGTAATAAGAACAGAAATAGGACATAATTTATCAGTAATCCACCATCGTGCCATTTGAATGACCCAGGCTTCGAGGCCTAAATTCATGGCTATTCGGAAGACCCAATCAATGTGATTTTCTTGGAAATTTGTTAATTGTTTACCTTCCAGTCCTTGAATAATTATCTGAGCTTTATCTATTTCTTGTCTGGCAAGATACTCTTGGACATTTTTTTTGAGCACTGAAAACCCACCGTCAACGATTTGCCTGGTTGTCTCAGATGATTGACAGAAAGGCATTTGCTGCCTGAGTTTTTCTAGTGGTTGAGCACCAACGAACTTACTTTCTAATTTTTGAAGTAAAGCATGAACATTTTCCCACTCCTTAAGTTTAATAAATCCTTGAATAATAGCAAAATCTACCCGTTCATCAGGAATTCCTTTTTGCTTCGCTTTGGCAAATTGAGAAATTGCACGACTAGGGTCACCGTGTCCTAAATATGCAAGACCGGACCAAAACAACAGCCATGGGTCTTCTGGATAAATGTTAAGATATGATTGAACCCCTTCAAAATGAGTTTCAGGACTCATTTCTTGTATCTTTAAATCACAATAAAGGCCTTCAATAAAGTTAGAGGCATCACATGATTCACGATAAATTCCCCCATGGTCATCAAAAGATTGAATAAAAAGTTCCGCCCCTGAGCTTTCTTGCCACTTATGATTTGTAAAATCAGAGTTAATTGCAAATATGTCCCGCTTTTCTGATGAGATCAATTCGCGATAAAGGGCATCAATTCGCGGGCCTGTATTTTCTAAACCATAAATTTGCTGAACTAAAGAGCGCGCATTGTTACCGAGGCGCTTTCGTTCTTCAGCGTTGTTATAAAGAGTATTAACCGCATCGTGATACTCCTTTTCGGAGTGCACAATAATAGCTGAATACTTGTCTACAACCAAATTACCTAAAGCATTATTCGAGAAAACAATGCAAGGAACGCCGGCAGCCATAGCCATTTGTAAATATAAATGTTGCGTTCCGGCAGAGTTTTCAGCGACCGGGTAAAAGAAAACGTCTAATTCAGAAAAGAACTCCTCAAATACAGCAGGTTGACCTAAGAATTCAAATCGCTTGATTTGGTTACATAAACGGGCTTGATTTCGAAGGAATTCAAAATTTCCATGTCCTGCGAACAAAACTCGATATTCCGAGAAGTCCTCTGAGCAATTCATTGCAATGACCCGTTCAAAAAGCATGTGAGGAGCAATTGTTCCCAGAAATCCTATCGTGAAGAGGGATGACTCCTTTTTTCGAGGAATATTAAAGTTGGAAAGTTGTATTGTATTAGGAATTTGGTGACACAGCTTTTCAACTTTCGATTCTGACAGTGGATTTTGCCTAAGAATGGTCTTTCTATAGTTTAAATCACTCTGCACAATAGCATCTGCGCTATTTTTGTGCCATTTATTCAAAAAATGGGGTGCTTGTTCTCCAAATCGGTGATTCCATATCAAAATGCGCTTAGGCCCTAGATTAAGCCTTAAAAAACGCTCTATTGATGGAGTATTACACCAGTGAATGTGAACAATATCCGCATTCTTGACGTGGTAGGAAAGAAAAGTTTCCCCTAAACCACTGT
>Ga0163109_10003054_pt1 | contig 12826 bp, 6 predicted proteins | sample CRUFie1St13metaG_FD_108704 | JGI IMG/M metagenome (GOLD analysis project Ga0163109, IMG submission 108704) | Marine microbial communities from the Costa Rica Dome - CRUD Field 142mm St13 metaG | ecosystem: Environmental > Aquatic > Marine > Oceanic > Photic zone | place: Costa Rica: the Eastern... | reverse complement strand
GAATGCCAGCCATCGGCACCCGACCAATGGCTTTCCCGCCCTCTTTGCCGGTGAGCGTGAGCTCCAGCACCCGCGATAGTTCTACGGCGTCTTCGAAGAAGCATTCGAAGAAATCGCCGAGTCGGTACAGCAGCACCCGTTCTGGATGGGCCGCCTTGAGCTCCACGTAGTGGCGCAGCATCGGGGTGAGCTGCAGTGGATCCACCTGACTGTGATGGGCCCAGGGGGGGGCATCGTCTTCGTTAGCACTGTGATCGTTAGCAATGTTTTTATGAATGGTTTCTCTGGAAGAGTCCTCGGCGTTGGCGGCGGAGTTGTCAGAGTGGGTATCGCATCGCAACCGAGGCCTGGCGGCTGCATCAGCCCCCAGTTCGGCATCGCTCAGCTCTCTGGCGGTAGTTTCGGGTTCGGCCTCGATCCGCGCGGGCTCAGGCTCCCCGAACAGGCTCCCCTGCAATGCATTTTTCTGGGTGTGGGAAGCGGGCCGTGGCATCTGGATCAGAACCGAAACTGGATCGTACCCAGCTCATTTGTTGCGGTCTGAGTTCATCGCCGCAACACCATCAGCTGTTGTGGAGCGGCATCCTGAAAGCCCATCTGCTGATAAAACCCCGCGCTGTTGGTGGTCATCAGATAAACCCGTTCCACACCGGCAACGGCTCTGGCGTGCAGTAGTTCCTCGATTACACGCCGGCCGAGTCCGTGGCCCTGCAGATCGCCGGCCACGACGATGTCCCAGAGCACAGCCCGGCTGAAGCCATCGGAGGTGGCCCGGCCGAAGCCCACAAGCCGCTTGCCGCGCCAGAGGCTTACAACGGCATCACTGCCGGCCAGTAGGCGCCGCAGCTGAGCAAAGCTTCGGCCGCGGGCCCAGAAGGCGTGGCGATCGAACAGCCGTTGCAGCTTGAGGAGGGCCCGGCAGGGGCGCAGATCCGGCCCGAGGCCAAGCCAACGTAGGCCTGAGGCTCCGGGGGCGTGGTGAACCAGCCGGATAGGGGTCACGGGTCGGGGAGCCGCAGCACTTCATATTGCTCCCCGGCGATAATTAGAAGCCGCTGTTTGGCTCCGTAGCATCCATGCCCGCCTACGACCTCACGGCTCCGTATTCGCCGAAGGGCGACCAGCCGACGGCGATCAAGCAACTGGTGGCGGGGGTCAAAAGCGGCGAGCGCTATCAGACCCTGCTGGGGGCTACAGGCACGGGCAAGACGTTCACTATGGCCAATGTCATCGCTCAGACTGGCCGGCCGGCGCTGGTACTAGCCCACAACAAAACCTTGGCGGCCCAGCTCTGCAACGAGCTGCGGGAGTTTTTCCCCGAGAACGCCGTTGAGTATTTCATCTCTTACTACGACTACTACCAACCGGAGGCTTACGTTCCCGTCAGCGACACCTACATCGCTAAGACGGCGTCGATCAACGAGGAGATCGACATGCTCCGCCACTCGGCGACGCGGTCGCTGTTCGAACGGCGCGACGTGATTGTGGTGGCTTCGATTAGCTGCATCTACGGCCTGGGGATTCCAAGCGAATACCTCAAGGCGGCGGTGAAGTTTGAGGTGGGTGAGACCCTCAACGTCCGCAGTCAGCTGCGGGAGCTGGTGAACAACCAGTACAGCCGCAACGACACCGAAATCGCCCGCGGCCGTTTCCGCATGAAGGGGGATGTGCTGGAGATCGGCCCGGCCTATGAAGACCGGTTGGTGCGGGTTGAGCTGTTCGGCGATGAGGTGGAGGCGATCCGCTATGTCGATCCCACCACCGGTGAGATCCTGCAGAGTATGGATGCGGTAAATATCTACCCGGCCAAGCACTTCGTCACCCCGAAAGACCGGCTGGATTCCGCGATCAGCGCCATCCGCTCAGAGCTGCGGGAGCGGCTGGATGTGCTCAATGGTGAAGGCAAGTTGCTGGAGGCTCAGCGGCTGGAGCAGCGCACCAAGTACGACCTGGAGATGCTGGGCCAGGTCGGCTACTGCAATGGGGTGGAGAACTACGCCCGCCATCTGGCCGGCCGTGAAGAGGGCACGCCGCCAGAGTGTCTGATTGATTATTTCCCGGACGACTGGCTGCTGATCGTGGACGAGAGCCACGTCACCTGTTCGCAGCTGCAGGCGATGTACAACGGCGACCAGGCCCGAAAGAAGGTGCTGATCGAGCATGGCTTCCGCCTGCCCAGTGCCGCTGACAACCGGCCTTTGAAGGGCGCCGAATTCTGGGAGAAGGCGCGCCAGACGGTGTTTGTCTCAGCTACCCCGGGGAACTGGGAGATGGAGGTGAGCGGTGGTGAGGTGGCTGAGCAGGTGATTCGCCCAACTGGAGTGCTTGATCCGGTGGTGGAGGTGCGGCCCACCACGGGCCAGGTGGACGATCTGCTCGGAGAGATCCGCGATCGGGCAGCCAAGCACCAGCGGGTGCTTGTCACTACTTTGACCAAGCGGATGGCGGAAGACCTCACCGATTACCTGGCGGAAAACGAGGTGCGGGTGCGTTACCTCCACTCGGAGATCCATTCGATCGAGCGGATCGAAATCATTCAGGATTTGCGTTTGGGGGAGTACGACGTATTGGTTGGGGTGAATCTGCTGCGTGAGGGTCTGGATTTGCCTGAGGTAAGCCTCGTCGCGATCCTGGATGCAGATAAAGAAGGCTTCCTGCGGGCTGAGCGCTCCCTAATCCAGACCATTGGCCGGGCAGCCCGTCACGTGGAGGGGGTGGCTTTGCTGTATGCAGACAACATGACTGATTCGATGGCCAAGGCCATCTCTGAAACCGACCGTCGTCGGGCGATTCAGCAGACTCATAACGAGAAGCATGGGGTGGTGCCAACTGCGGCTGGTAAGAAAGCCAGTAATTCGATCCTCAGCTTTCTGGAACTGAGCCGCAAACTGAAGCAGGATGGGCCTGATGCCGACCTGGTGGAAGTGGTCAGCAAGGCGGCCCAGGCCTTGGAGAACGATCCCGATTCCGGTCTGGCGCTCGAAGCCCTGCCAGAATTGATTGATCAACTCGAGACCAAGATGAAGGAGGCGGCCAAGAAACTCGATTTTGAGGAAGCCGCCAACCTGCGCGATCGAGTGAAGCAGCTGCGCCAGAAGATGGCGGGATCGCGCTGAATTCATGTTTGTCGCTGCTGGCAATTGACCATTGATCCCTCGATAAGGCAGAGTTAGGAGGTCGTCAGACAATTACTCGCGTCGACACATGCGGATGTAGCTCAGTGGTAGAGCATCTCCTTGCCAAGGAGAGGGTCGAGAGTTCGAATCTCTTCATCCGCTTTTTATATTTCTAATATTTTGAAAAAATGTGCGTACAATTTTAGCAAGAATTGACATAAATTTTTTTCTTATTAATATTTACATTTCTGCTAATATTATTAAAACTTTTATAAATCAAGGAAGGTTGCACAAAACAAATATTATTTTAGTCAATGCGATCTAGGATTCAGTCTTTGAATTGTATGTCGAGGGTAGCTCTGAGTTTGCTGATTGAACTAGGTCTTCAAGAAAGGGTTTATTGTGCCATTATTCGCATAAGCGATATAGTTAGTTATTCTAAAGTATGGTCCAAGAGATTTGTATGTGCTGAATTATTTTGATGCCTAAAACATCTTTCAAGGATTGCTCGACCATTGAGCAAAGCTTTCGCTCAAATACAAAGATATTGTTAGTCAGGTAGAGCTATGGGTATGGACGCAAGAAGGCTTTTGTTTGCGGTGGCAGCCTTAGATGTGATTGGACAGTTGGGATTACTTTTTGTCTTGATGTCTCAATCAAGGTTGTTGTCACTACCAATTTCTGGCAACGAGATTAGTTTGCCATTGGGTTGGCTTTTGTTTTGCGTTGTTTTATATCCTGCTCTTGGTTGGTTGTTTGGGAGTTATTCTTTATTATGCCGACGGCGTATATCAATTCAGCTGCTTTTACAGCGTGTATTACTTACAACATTAGTTACAGTTTTTGTTATTGCTTTTGTCCGTTGGCTTCTTAATCCTGGGGATAACCTTTGGTTGCTGCACCGACGTGTTCAATTTTTCTGGTTAATAGGTGTGAGTTTTTGGTCCCTTTGTGTCCGCATTGCTATACGTAATGGTGTGGCTTTTCCTGAAACACAGTCCTTGATTCTATTAGGGATTGACTCAGAGGCTAAAGATATTCAGCGTTCGTGGAGAAAAGTACCATATTGCCAGCGCTTAGTACGATTAAGTGATTCACAATTTATGAATTGGCTGCAAACTTTTCCTGACAATTCTCTAATTACTGTGGGTCAGAAATGGTCTTCTTTGCAAAAACAATCTGAAGTATTTGATCAAATTGACAAACTTGATCCCAGAAAGATTCAACTTATTACGCCATTACGTTTGTTTGAACGTCAACAGGAACGTTTGCCACCTTTTCTTTTATGTGACGGTTGGATGACCTACGAGGAGCTACCTTGGGCAGCAGCGTTTTCATTGCAGACTCAGATCAAACGCTCTGCTGATTTAATATTAGCTGCTTTTCTATTGATAATATCATCACCCTTGCTTTTGACAGCTGTAGTATGTATATATTTAGATGATCCGGGTCCTGTTTTCTATAAACAACAACGTAGTGGATGGATGTCTAACCCTTTTACTGTATATAAATTACGTACGATGGTAGTGCAACCTAAGGATGCAGCCATAAGTTGGACGAGACTAAAAGATTGCAGAGTAACTCGTGCAGGTCATTTTTTGCGCAAATTTCGTATAGATGAATTACCTCAGTTAATTAATGTTCTGAAAGGGGATATGAGTCTAATTGGGCCCAGACCGGAGCGTCCCGAATTGGATAAAATTTTAGAGCGCAAGATTCAGCATTATCGAATGCGATATTGGATGCGCCCAGGCCTTAGCGGTTGGGCCCAGGTAAGTGCTCCTTACGCAGGCACAGTTGAGGACTCGGATTTGAAGCTTTCATATGATTTATACTATTTAAAACGCTTTAGCGTCTGGTTAGATTTGTTGATTTTATTCCGCACAATCAAAACAGTCTTAAAAGCATCTGGACGATAAATTAATATTAGCTTTGGAAAGTTAAAGAGTTTTTAATTTTTCATGTATATTCTTTGGCATTGCTATCTACTTTTAGATTTTTCTAAGTGAATCGACTTTGTCTTGAAAAGTTCCTAGGAGAAGCTGCAGGTAACTGACTTTTCTCAATTTAATATTTGATGTTAGGCTCATACCTACTTGAAGCGGTAATATTTGCCCATTTTTCAGTTCTAACTGTTGGGCAGATAAATTAATTATTGCAGGAAAACGATAATCCGGCCTATTATCTAATTGATTAGGGGGTAAAGCATCTGATCCAATACTGTTCACTGTACCTTCTAAGACCCCAAAATCACTCGCTGGAAAGGAGTCAATACTTAGATCAGTATTCATGCCAACTTTTACGAATCCTATCTGGTTACTTGGAATTTCCACACGCGCATGCAATTTGTCATAAGGCACTATCTTCATAACCGTCTCAGTACCTTGTGCCACATAACCTTTGCCTCGAGGTTGTAGGTCGAAAACAATCCCATCAACCGGCGCTTTTAACGCTTGATAGCGAAGATTGACAGATGCTTCAGTAATTCGGCTATCTAAATCTTTAATATCAGCTTTTAACTGTTGTATTTGTTGCTTCTGAGCGGCCTCTTGTCGCAGCCTATCTACCTGGACCTGATCAAGTTTTCCTTGAATCTCGGCAACATTATTAAGTTGCTGTAGATATTGTAATTCAGTCGAAGCTCCTTCTCTCGTCAGCAATTCAAACCGAGTGAGAATTTCTTCTTGAAGATCTAAATTTCGCTTTAACATATTGCTTTCAGCTGTATTGAGAAGTAGATATTTTTCAAGTTCGGTCTCTTTTAGCTCAAGCTGAAGAACCTTAAGTTCAAGACTTTCTTGTAGAGAAATTAAACGTTGCTGAGTTGTTTCTGCATCTAGTTTCATTACTATTTGCCCTGACTTAACTTCCTCCCCATCTCTAACCAGGATTTCGGATGCAATGCCTCCTAATGGCATTTGGATATCTTGAACTGAACCCAAAGGTTCGAGTTTTCCAGTGACAGTAACAATTTCATCTGTTTTAGCAATTGAAAGCCAACCTAATGCGAATAACGCTGAACCCATCAAGCCAACAATAGTTGCACGGCTCCAAAAAGGTGACTGATCTACTATCTCACCTTGGTCTTCACACAATCCCGCAAGAGATTCGATGGCTGAATAAAAGGGCTTAAATTTTGGTTTGGACGAAGAGATATTTTCATTTCGTAGAAAGTTCAACGCATTAGTATGTTGTTTGAATTTTTGAAAAAGTATCCTCATGTCAATTTGCATCTTGCTGGCGGAACAATGCGTAGTACCTTCCTTGTAGAGCCATTAACTCATCGTGAGTACCAGTCTCAACAATAGCTCCTTGATGCATCATTACGATCATGTCTGCTTTACGTACTGTTGATAATCTGTGGGTTACAAAAAATACAGTGCAATCTTTTAGAGATTCCCTTAAATTTTGACAGACACGATTTTCCGTATCATAATCAAGTGCACTTGTTGCTTCATCCATAACTAATAATTTTGGGTTGGCAAGTAGGGTTCTGGCTATAGCTAGCCTTTGCCGTTGTCCGCCGGAAAGGTTGGAACCTCTTTCACCTAGTTCAGTGCTGTATCCGGAAGGTAGTGACATCACAAAATCGTGAGCACATGCTATTTGAGCAGCCTTAGCAATATCTTCACTTGTTGCATTGCGATCAGTTAACGCGATGTTTTCGCTAACAGTACCAGTAAAAAGTAATGGTTCTTGTGGAACGATGCCGATCTGTCTTCTAAGTGAATACAATTCAACCTTATCCACATCAAAGCCGTCGATTAGAACCCTTCCGCTGTCCGGAGAGTAAAGCCTTGGTATTAATTTCATCAAAGTACTTTTGCCACTGCCGCTTTGGCCCACAACACCAACAAAAACACCTGATTCTATTGAAATGTTAATGTTCTTGAGAACTTTTGGTGATCTTGGTTTAAATCTAAAGTCAATGTCTTTAAATATTACTTCTCCTTTTATAGGGGGAAGAGGAATCTTCCCTTGATCTGCTTTGTTTGATTCTTCAGGTGTATCTATGATATCAGCCAATCTTTCAAAGCTGACTCTTAATTCTTGAATTCGCTGCCATATAGTAGAAAGCCTCAACAATGGCTGCGTTACATATCCACTAATGATTCTGAATGCAATGAGCTGCCCAAGGCTCAATTCTCCATTTAAAACTAGTCTGGCTCCGACCCATAGAACCATCAGTTGTGAGATCTTTTGCAAAACTTGTCCTGTCTGACTAAGAGCAGTACCAGTAATAGTTTTTTCAAACGTACGTGCTATATAGGATGAATATAATTCTTGCCATTTCCAACGACTCACAACCTCTACATTCTGTGCTTTGACCGTCTGAATACCAGTTAGGATTTCCATCAAGTGAGACTGAGTTTTAGCATTCTCCTCTGCTGAATTCCTAAACTGTCTTCTAAATATGGGCGCTCCAGCTAGGGTAATTACAACTTGGATTGGCACAACAAAGAGCGCAACCAAAGTAAGAACCCAGCTATATAATGCCATTACTATAATGTATATTACTGAAAAAGCTGCATCAATAATTGTACTTAGTGCCTCGCCGGTAAGGAAATTTCGAATTTTTTCTAGTTCTGCAATTCGCGTGCCCATTTCCCCAACAGGTCTTGCTTCAAAATAACCAATAGGGAGCCGTAATAAATGATCTATTACTTCTGACCCAAGTCGCATGTCAATCCTGTTAGTTGTATCAGTAAACAGGAAAGTTCTTAAACTACTTAGCAAGCCCTCAAATATTGTGACGGCGACAAGAGCTATACCCAGAACCTGAAGTGTGTCTAGGCTCCTTTGGGAAATGACTTTGTCAATTATTACCTGTATGAGAAGTGGATTCGCCAGTGTAAATAACTGAACTATGAATGATGAACCAAGTACCAATAGCAAGCTAGAGCGATAGCGCTTTATGGCTGGTAAGAACCAACTGAAATTAAACTTTTCGTTTGGTGTTGAACTTGTTCGGCTTACCAAAATTACATCAACTCCGTCAGGACTTTCAGCACTTACTTCATCGCTGTTTGCTTGAATCCACCCATAACGTGGATGAGCAATTAAAAGTCCATTCGTATTACTTTGGACAGCAAGACCCCAGCTTCCGCGCCATTGAATAAGACAAGGAACATTCATCCTTGTACAAAAGCTAGCCTTAACTCGTGCTCCTGTTGCAAGTAAACCCATACCTGTCAGAAGTTGCCCGAACATTGGTAAACTTGGCTGTACTCCACGACGGAGAGTTTCACGAATTGACTTTTCAAGTGCATCACGCCTTAACGGCAATTCCATCAGTTCTGCTAACATTTGGAAGCAAGCTAAACTTTCTTCAAGTACACCATTTGCTTGGATGAGAGTAAATGAATCTTTTATATTGTTCCCCTTAAGGTTAAGAACTGTCCTGTTAGGAAATGTCGAGTTTTTTACTTTATTAGTTGACTCCAGGTTAGGGGTTGGTTCTGGTTGATAGTTTAAATGTATTTGTTCAATCAGATTTTTTCTGACTTTGAGAAGTCTCAAGTCAAATATTCCGGACGCTTTGGGAATTTGATTACCTTGCTGTAGCTGTGTATTTATACTTAAGTCGCTATTGTTACTCGCTATATAAATTAAATCTTCTTCTAAAGATGTATATGATAGAAGATTTGTGGCGTCAACCGCTTGAAATTCCGGCAGTATTTTTTCAAAAATATCAGAGATTTCGAATGTTGAATCCTGTCTTTCATCAATTATTTTGCCTAATAGGCTTGCAACCTCTGCTGGAAAAACATTCGAATTGCACCAATTACGGAAACTTTCTTCTTGTGAATATATATCCGCTAATAGGCAATCCGGTATTGACCAGGCTTCTAGCACAGTTGCTGCACTAATTTCCTCGCAGGCTTCTGCGCGAAGAAGTGAAGCCAAGCCTACTAAGTTTCCTTGACCAATTAATACCAAGCTTTTGATCTTTCCATTGCATGTTGTAATCAGACGCGCGGTACCAGATATTATTAGCAAGACTCTGTCTGGAATAAATTCACCAGAGCAAAGCGTCTGCCCAATGCTGAAACGTACAATGCTTCCTTCGTTACATATTCGCTGAAGATTTTGATTAGAACATTCGCTAAAAAATTGTAGTTTCTTAAAACTGCTTGGCGTCAGATTGGGCAATGTACTCATTAATAAGTTTCTACAAAAATCTAGAGTGAGGGCATTCTACATTGAACTTGTTCCTCAATCCACTCGTAGAAGAGTTCTTTTGTAATTGCTAATGCCGTTGCCTCTTCAAACTTTGCTGGTTGATACCGCTCCAGTCTTGCTACTAACCACCACTCATTGATGTTGAATGGCTCGAGTAATTCATGTGGCCTGCTTGTCCGCAGGCGTTCAGTAAGTGCTGGATGTGACTGTCTCATGGAAACTGGTCCAACTATTCCATTTGTATTTGCTTCAGGACCCTCACTGTACTTTGCAGCTAACGAAGCAAAATCTTCTTCTCCCTGTGATATTCGAAAGTAAAGTTCTCTAGCTAAAAATCCATCTTTGACACGCAATAAGCTGTAGATTACGGTGTCTAAAGTTTCTTTCTTCTCAAGAAAGCGTGCTTCCGCTTTATGCTTAAATTTTTTCTGACTATATTTTGCAATTCTTTCTGGCAATTCCAACTGCCAGCGAAGTGATTTTGCATTAAGTCCTTTTAACGCCAGATGCTTCTCCATGGCCAAATCGTCAAATATATTTTGTTTTTTTAAGTAATTATCAAACTTCAAATTGCTACTCTCTTCGGAAATATCAATCTCGAGGACTGCTTCTTCTATTATTATTGCACGCACTAAATTTAATAGCATATTATGGTGCTTTAATGTGCTAATAGTATCTTCGCTAAAGTTATTTAGGGAAGATTTGAACATTTTGGGGATCATTTTTCCCAATTTAACCTATTGAGGTTCGCTCCTTAGTAAGCTTACTATAGAAAGCAGTAACCAGGTCTCTATGCTCAAGCTCCTGCTGGGTGATCCTAATGCCCGCAAGCTGAAGCGCTTCCAGCCCCTCGTTTCAGATATCAATTTGGTGGAAGAGGAGATTGCTCAGCTTTCCGATGATGAGTTGCGTATAAGAACGGCCGACTTTCGTAATCGTTTAGATAACGCTGGAAGCCTTGGAGCTCAATTACCCATTCTTGATGAGATTCTTCCAGAGGCATTCGCTGTAGTCAGGGAGGCTAGTAAACGTGTACTTGGGATGCGTCATTTTGATGTTCAACTTCTAGGTGGAATTATTCTTCATGAAGGTGAGATAGCCGAGATGAAGACTGGCGAAGGTAAGACACTTGTTGCTACATTACCAAGCTATTTGAATGCCTTAACAGGTCGTGGTGTTCATGTGGTAACGGTCAATGATTACTTAGCACGTCGAGATGCTGAGTGGATGGGCCAAGTACATCGATTTCTAGGCCTTAGCGTTGGTCTTATCCAACAAGATATGAAGCCTGAAGCACGTCGTCGAAATTACGCATGTGATATTACGTATGCAACAAATTCCGAGCTCGGCTTTGATTACCTTCGCGACAATATGGCTTCGGATATTTCTGACGTGGTTCATCGTGATTTTCAATATTGTGTTATAGATGAAGTTGATTCTATCCTTATTGATGAAGCAAGAACGCCCCTTATTATTTCCGGTCAAGTAGAGAGCAAGCAGGACAAGTATAAGGTTGCTGCGCAGTTGGTAGATAAATTAATTCGCGCTGCAGGACAAATTAAAGATGGAGTTGAGCCTGAAGGTGACTATGAGGTTGATGAAAAGCAAAGAAGCTGCATATTAACCGACGAAGGTTTTGCTAAAGCTGAAAAATTCCTCGGCGTAGCTGACCTTTATGATCCATCCGATCCGTGGGCTCATTATATTACAAATGCATTAAAAGCCAAAGAACTATTTGTTAAAGATGTAAATTACATTGTACGTGATTTTGAAGCTGTAATTGTTGATGAATTTACAGGCCGTGTTATGCCTGGTCGTAGATGGAGTGATGGTCAACATCAAGCAATTGAGGCTAAAGAAGATATTCCCATTCAGGCAGAAACCCAAACCCTTGCTTCCATCACTTATCAAAACTTTTTTCTCTTGTATCCACGTCTTGCTGGAATGACAGGTACAGCCAAAACAGAAGAAGTTGAGTTTGAAAAAACTTATAATCTATCAACTTCTGTTGTGCCAACTAACCGTTCGCGTTCCAGAAAGGACCTGCCTGATCAGGTTTATAAGACTGAAGAGGCAAAATGGAGAGCTGTCGCAAGTGAAACTAATGAAATATATAATCAAGGGAGGCCGGTCCTTATAGGCACAACATCTGTTGAGAAAAGTGAATTTCTTAGTGCGTTGTTAGATGAAATAGAAATTCCCCATAAGTTGTTAAATGCAAAGCCTGAAAATGTTGAGCGGGAGTCTGAAATAATTGCTCAGGCTGGTAGATCAAGAGCTGTAACCATTGCGACGAATATGGCAGGGAGGGGTACCGATATAATCCTGGGAGGAAATAGTGATTATATGGCTAGACTAAAATTACGCGAATCACTTTCTGGACGACTTGTTAAAACAGAAGATATAAAAAAATTGTCAAATATTGGAGAACTTCAACCAGCTACTGGGTTTTCTGACGGTACTAAGATAAATGCTTCTCTGAATAGCACTCAAATTGATTCTCTGTACCCTTGTGATCTCTCCCACTCTACATATCAATCGATTGGTAAATTGGCACGAAACTTAGAACAGGTCTGGGGTTCTCAAAGTCTTTCTTTGCTTGATTTAGAAGAGCGGATTGCTAGTGCTGCTGAGAAAGCTCCTACGGATGATCCTCAAATTATGGAATTACGAAGCCTTATTGGTTTGGTGAAAGAGGAGTTTGATGTCGTAGTCAAGGAGGAAGAAGCATGCGTTAGGTCTCTTGGAGGATTACATGTTATTGGGACCGAACGTCATGAGTCGCGTCGGGTAGATAATCAGCTTAGAGGCCGTGCGGGTCGCCAGGGTGATCCAGGCTCAACACGCTTCTTTTTATCACTTGGGGACAATCTGCTCCGTATTTTTGGTGGTGATCGTGTTGCTGGTCTTATGAATGCTTTTAGGGTCGAAGAAGATATGCCTATTGAATCGGGGATGCTTACACGATCACTCGAAGGAGCTCAGAAAAAAGTTGAAACTTACTATTATGATATTAGAAAGCAAGTCTTCGAATACGACGAGGTTATGAATAATCAGCGCAAAGCAGTCTATAATGAACGTCGACGAGTGTTAAAGGGTAGTGAGCTTAAGCAGCAAGTACTTGGATATGGTAAAAAAACAATGTCTGAGATAGTTGAAGCTTATACTAACCCAGAATTACCTCCAGAAGAATGGAACATAGAACTGTTGGTCGACAAAATTAAAGAATTTGTGTATCTTCTTGATGATTTAACTCCAGAACAGTTGAAAGATTTGAATTCTGATGAGTTAAAGGTTTTTCTATATGAACAACTCAGAAATGCTTATGATGTAAAAGAGGGACAGGTTGAAAATATTCGACCTAACTTAATGCGTGAGGCTGAACGTTTCTTTATCCTTCAGCAGATTGATACTCTATGGCGCGAACACCTCCAATCTATGGACGCTTTGAGAGAATCTGTTGGTTTGCGTGGTTATGGTCAAAAGGATCCTTTGATTGAATATAAAAACGAAGGTTATGATATGTT